>Ga0079224_100000663_pt1 | contig 35364 bp, 33 predicted proteins | sample Stecom2015_FD_80414 | JGI IMG/M metagenome (GOLD analysis project Ga0079224, IMG submission 80414) | Agricultural soil microbial communities from Utah to study Nitrogen management - Steer compost 2015 | ecosystem: Environmental > Terrestrial > Soil > Agricultural land | place: USA: Utah... | reverse complement strand
CATGCAGGTTGGGCATGAAGCGGCGGCGGGTCTTGTTCATGGCATGCGAGACGTTGTTGCCGGTCGTCGTACGCTTGCCGGTGACTTGGCATACACGGGCCATTACGCACCTCGTAGAGTTCGTTGGGGCCTCCCTTGGCCAGGGAAGCGGCGGCCCCGCCGTGCCACGGATGCGGACGGCGCGCGATGCAGGAAACAGTCCGCCTGGCGGCGGCGCTGGAACCGGCGGGCCGGAATCGCGCTTCCGGGAGCCGCCTTGCCGTCAGCGACGGCTGGACACAGCGAGCCGGGCATTGTGGCAGTGTGGGGGGAGGGGTGCAAGGGGGAGGGAAAGGGCGGGAACGGGGAACAGGGAACGGGAGGGGTGTCGTTGTTTGCCTTCGACCCGTCCTGTTGCACGCGAGTCCAGGGGGTTGGTACTCGCAGCCGGTGCCAAAAGGCGCGAGAGCGCTCGGCAGGGATCGCACAGGGAGCCACGACATACCCCCCGTTCCCTGTTCCCTGTTCCCCGCTCTTACTGCTGCCCCGCGATCCACTCGCGCACCTGTTCCTCCAGCACCGGCAGTGGCACCGAGCCCAGGGCCAGCACCATGTCATGGAAGGCCTTGATGTCGAAATCCGCGCCGAGGGCCTGCTCGGCCTCGCCGCGCAGGCGCATGATCGCAAGCTCGCCGAGCTTGTAGCTCAGCGCCTGCCCCGGCCAGGAGATGTAGCGGTCGACCTCGGTGGTGACCTCGTGCTCGCTGAGGGCCGTGTTGTCACGCAGGAAGGCCAGCGCCTGCTCGCGCGACCAGCCCTTGGCATGCACGCCGGTGTCGATCACCAGCCGGGCCGCGCGCCACATCTCGTAGGTCAGGCGGCCGAAGTGCTCGTACGGGGTCTCGTAGATCCCCATCTCCTCGCCCAGCTTCTCCACGTACAGGCCCCAGCCCTCGCCGTAGGCGGAAATGTAGGTGTTGCGGCGGAACTCGGGCAGTACGTCCTGTTCGGCGGCCAGGGCGCCCTGCATCGCGTGCCCGGGCGCGGCCTCGTGCAAGGTCAGTGCCGGGAGGTTGTAGAAGGGGCGCGAGGGCAGGTCGTAGGTGTTGACCCAGTAGGTGTTGTTGCCGCCGCGTCCGGCGGTCCAGAACGGTGCGATCTCCGGCGGCACCGGCACGATGGTGAAGCGCGCCCGCGGCAGGGTGCCGAAGTAGTCCCCGATGACCGCGTCGATGCGCTTGGCGATCCAGGCCGCCCGGTGCAGCAGCTCCTCCGGGGTGGTGGCGTAGAACTGCGGGTCGGTGCGCAGGAAATGGATGAACTCATCGAAGCCGCCCTCGAACCCGGTCCCGGCGATGACCTCGTCCATCTCGGCGCGGATCCGCGCGACCTCGTCCAGGCCGATCCGGTGGATCTCGTCCGGCGACAGGTCCAGGGTGGTGTACTCGCGGATCTGCTGGCGGTAGTACTCCTCGCCGCCGGGCATCTCGGTTGCGCCCAGGGTGGTGCGCGCCTGCGGCACGTACTCGTTGCGGAAGAATTCCAGCAGCTCCTGGTGGGCGGGAATCACCTTGTCGGCGATTGCGGCCCGGGCTGCTTCGCGCAGTTGCTCCTGCTCCGCTGCGGGAACCGTCGACGGCAGGCGCTTGAAGGGCTCGTACAGCGGGGACTGCGCCGGGTCCTCGAGCTCGGCCACCATCGCGATCGCGACGTCGCGGCCATCGAGTACCGCGCGCGGCACGCTGAAACCGCGGGCCAGGCCGGCGCGCATGTTCGCGATCTGCTGCTCGAAGTAGCGCGGCACGTCGTCGAGCCGGCCGATGTAGTTGCGGTAGTCCTCGGCGCTGGCCATGGAGCGGCGCGCCATGAACGCGAGGCTCGACCAGAACGAGGAGTCCGAGTTGAACGGCATCTCGTAGCCGCGCAGGCGCACTTCGGCGGCCAGGTTCTCGATCTGGGGGCGGTATACCGCAAGGTGGATGCGGTTGGTGGCGGAGAGCTGGTCCTCGTCGAGTCCATCCAGCTGCGCCAGGACCTGCTCCCATTTCTCCAGCCGGGCCTGCTGGCTGGCGGGGTCGACCGAGGGCATCCGCCCGGAATCACCTTCCTCGCCGCGCCCGTACTGTGCCTGGCGCCAGGCCCACTCCTCTTCGTGGATGCGGGTGAAGAGTCGGTCCGCTTCGGACTCCGCCGCAACCTCCGCGCCGGCGGGCGTGCAGTCGCAGGCGGCATGGGCCGGGGCGGCCAGTGCCATCGAAAGTGCAAGGACGAGGGGCGCGATGAGCGGCTTGGGATTCACGGGGCACTCCACGGGCGGTGACCACCGCATGTTCGCACTCCCGGCGCGGGGCTGGCTGTGCCGTAAGTGCCGTGCCGGCCCCGCCGGCGACGTTGCCCGCCCTGCTCACTCGCGCGTGCGCAGCCGCTCGAGCACCCCTTCGAGGGAATCCAGGTCGCTGTAGTGGATCACCAGCCGCCCCTTGCCGCCGCGCCCATGCATCACGTTGACCCGCGTGTTGAGCGATTCGGACAGCTCGCGCTCAAGGGAGGCGATGTCGGCCTGGGGTCGCGGGCGCACGCTGCGCGCGCGCTTGCGCTCGGGCACCCGGCCCATGGCGAACTGCTGCGCACGGTGCTCGACCTCGCGCACCGACCAGCCGCTCTCGGCCGCTTCGTTCGCCAGTTTCACCGCCAGTTCCGGCGCCAGGGTCAACAGCGCGCGGGCGTGGCCCATCTCCAGCCTGCGCTCCTCGACCAGGGTGCGGATCGCGGGCGGCAGCTCGAGCAGCCGCAGCAGGTTGGAGACCGAGGCACGCGATCGACCGACGGCCTCGGCAGCCTGCGCGTGGGTCAGGTCGAATTCGTCGATCAGCCGCTGCAGGGCCTGGGCCTCCTCCAGCGGATTGAGGTCCTCGCGCTGGATGTTCTCGATCAGCGCCATCGCGACCATGGTCCGGTCGTCGACTTCGCGCACCACCACCGGCACCTCGGCCAGGCCGGCCTGCCGGCTGGCACGCCAGCGGCGCTCGCCGGCGATGATCTCGAACACCTTGCTGCCACGGCCGTCGGGGCCGTCGATCTCGCGCACCACGATCGGCTGGATCACGCCCTGGGCGCGGATCGACTCGGCCAGCTCGGACAGCTTGTCCTCGTCCCAGTGCTGGCGTGGCTGGTAGCGCCCGGCCACCAGCGCATCGACCGGCAGGGTGCGCAGGCGGTCGCCCGCGGTCGCCTCGAGGGCCGGTGCCTGGGACGCGGCGCCCGGGCCGAGCAGGGCTTCGAGTCCACGGCCCAGGCCGCGCTTCTTCGCCGCGGTCTTGCTGGCCGGGGCCTTGGCTGCGGGCGACTTGGGCGGCTCGGCGCTCATGCGGCGGTCTCCGGATCGGTTCTTGTCTGGCGGGCGGCGGTGGCCTGCCGCCCACGTTCGCGCTGGCGGCGCAGCAGTTCGCCGGCCAGTCCCATGTAGGCGATGCCGCCGCGGCTGGACTTGTCGTAGCCGACGATGCTCTGGCCATGGCTGGGTGCCTCGGCCAGGCGAACGTTGCGCGGCACGATGGTGCGGAACACCTGCTCGCCGAAATGCTCGGTCAGCTCGCTCGACACCGCGTTCGCGAGGTTGTTGCGCACGTCGAACATGGTCCGCAGCACGCCCTCGATCTCAAGCTTCGGATTGAGCGAGCCGCGGATCGCCTCGATGGTCTCCATGAGCGCGCTGATCCCTTCCAGCGCGTAGTACTCGCACTGCATCGGCACGATCACCGAATCGGCGGCGGTGAGTGCGTTGAGGGTCAGCAGCGACAGTGCCGGCGGGCAGTCGATGATGACGAAGTCGTAGTCGTCGGCGACCGGGGCCAGGGCTGCGCCGAGCTGGCGTTCGCGCGACTCGGTGGCCATCAGCCGGATCTCGGCTGCGGTCAGGTCGATGTTGCCCGGCAGCAGGTCGTAGTCTTCGGCGGTGCGCACGATCGCCTCGCCGGCCGTGCTCTCCCCCAGCAGCACCTCGCAGACCGAGGTCGCCAGCTCGCGCTTGTCGACGCCGCTGCCCATGGTCGCGTTGCCCTGCGGGTCCATGTCCACCAGCAGCACCTTGCGCGGCATGCGCGCGAGGGCGGCGGCCGGGTTGACCGCGGTGGTGGTCTTGCCGACCCCGCCTTTCTGGTTGGCGACGGCGATGATGCGGGCCATTCGGCGCGTCCCCTCGGGCTGGCTGCTGGGTGGAAACAAGGAATGCGGGCGGCGCACGGGGGAGCCGGGCCGGACCGGGGATTATGCCCGGCCGGCGGCATGGCTGCCGAACCGCGGCGGTGGAGCGGGTCAGCCCGCGTTGTCGCGGGCGACCACCACCAGGTGGCGCTCGGCGTCCATGCCCGGGACCTCGAGCCGATGCGAGTCGACCAGTCGCCAGCCCGCGGGCAGCTCCTCCAGCTCCGCCTCCGGGTGGACCCCCTTCATCGCCAACAGCCGTCCATCCGGTGCCAGCAGGTGCCCCCCGAGCCGGAGGATCAGCGGGATCGTCGCCAGGGCGCGGGCGGTGATCGCGGCGTAGGCCCCCGGCCGGTCCAGCGCCTCGATCCTCGCCTCGGCGACGTCGACCTGGTCCAGTCCGAGCCGGCGGACCGCCTCGCGCAGGAAACGGGCCTTCTTCCCGTTGCTCTCCACCAGCGTCACCTGCAACCCGGGGCAGGTGATCGCCAGCGGGATGCCCGGCAAGCCGGCACCGGTGCCGAGGTCGGCCAGCCGCCCGCCGGCCGCCGCCAGCGGGGCGGCGAAGCGGTGCATGGCCAGCGAATCGAGCAGGTGGCGCTCCACCATCTCCAGTGGATCGCGTACCGCGGTGAGGTTGTAGGTCCGGTTCCAGCGCGCGAGCAGGGCCAGGTAGTCCAGCAAGGGGGCGCGGGTGGCCGGGTCGATGCCGAGCGCATCGAGGCCGCTTGCCAGGCGTGGGGCAGCGGCGGGGGGCAGGAGACCGTCGTTCATCGGGGCGCAGTATGCCGCGAGGCCACGGGCGCCGCTGCCCGCCAGGCCAGTGCACCGTGATATCCCGGTGCCGGTTGCAGCTCCCGCAGCTGCCAGGAATCGGGCGGACCCAGGGCCGGGTCGCAGCCGGCCAGCCTCAAGCGCCCCGCGTCCTCATCGAACTCCAGCCGGTCGAGCCCGAATGCCAGGCCACGGCCATGTGCCTTGAGCACCGCCTCCTTGGCGCACCACAGGCGCAGGAAGTCGCGGGTGCGCACGGGGTCGTCCCGTCCGGCCAGCCACTCGGCCTCGCGCCGGGTGAAGAACCTCCGGGCAAGCTGCAGCGCGTTCGGCCGCGGTCGTTCGCGTTCGATGTCGATGCCGACCCGGAGGCCCTGGCCGAGCGCGATCGCCAGAAGTCCACCGGAGTGGCTCCAGTTGCAGTCGTGACCGGCCGGGAACTGCAGCGTCGGCCGGCCGTGCCCGGTGCGCTCCAGCACGATGGCCCCGGGTTGGCAGCCAAGCCGGCCGGCCAGCCACTCGCGCGCGGCGGGCGTCGCCGGGTCGCCGTGGGGCAGGGGCACGCTGCCCCAGCAGGGCGTGGTGGGATCGGACTGCATTGGCCAATGGCGGGTTCCGGGGACGCCAGCGTAAAGTAGTGGCGGGGGCGGCGCTGGCCGACAGGAGTACGCAATACCGATGTCCGCAGTCGTCGAATCAATTGCCAGCCAGGCCGCTACGGAGCTGGTCGCCCCCCACCCGTCGTGGCCATTCGCCTTCGGTCCGGGCGGGCAGGTTGTCAGCCGCGGGCGCTTCATACGCCAGGTGCACGGGGTCGCGGCGACGTTGCCGCAGGCCGGGTACGTGGTGAACCTGTGCGAGGACCGCTACCGGTTCCTGGTTGCCTTCTGCGCCGCGGCGCTGCGTGGCCAGACCAGCCTGCTGCCGTCCTCGCGCGCGCCGTCGGCGGTCGAGGCGGTCCAGGCCCGCCATCCGGGCAGCTATTGCCTGGGCGACCATTCGCTGACGTCGCATCCGCGAGATTTCCTGTGTCTTCCGGAAGAGCTGCCCGAGATCGAGGGCGACTCGCCCGTGCTGCCAGCGGATGCGCTGGTAGCGATCGGCTTCACGTCCGGCAGTACCGGGCAACCCGGCGCCCACCCGAAGCACTGGAGCTCGTTCCGGACCAGCACCCGGCAGAACCTGGCCGCGCTGGGGGACATGCTGGACCCTGCCGGCAGCTGGCTGGTCGCCACCGTTCCCCCGCAACACATGTACGGCATGGAGTTCTCGGTGTTGCTGCCGCTGCTGGCGCCGGTCGCGGTGCACGTCGCGCGACCGTTCTTCCCTGGCGACGTGGCACGCGCACTTGCCGATTCGCCGGCACCGGCGCTGCTGGCGACCACGCCGGCGCACCTGCGCGCACTGCTTGGTTCGGGGATCGCGTTCCCGCCCCTGGCCGGCATCGTGTCCGCGACCGCGCCCTTGCCGCGTGAGCTGGCGGCCGAGGCCGAGCTGCGCTTCGGCTGCGAAGTCCGCGAGGTGTTCGGCTCCACCGAAACCTGTGTGTTCGCCCGCCGCCGCACGGCGCGCGAGGACGCCTGGACGCCATTGCCGGGAGTCCGGCTCGCGCCGCGCCCGGACGGTACGGCGGTGCATGCGCCCCATCTGGACCAGCCGGTCGTGCTGGCCGACCTGGTCCAGCTGCATGCGGACGGCCGCTTCGAGCTGTGCGGGCGACAGGCGGACCTGCTGGAAATCGCCGGCAAGCGCGCTTCGCTGGCGGACCTCACGCGCGCGCTGCTCGAGGTGCCGGGGGTTCGCGACGGCGTGGTGCTCCAGCTCGAACCCGACACGGCCGGGGTGCGGCGCATCGCAGCGGTGGCGGTGGCCCCGGGGCTCGATCCCGCGGCCGTGCTCAATGCGCTGAAGCCGCAATTCGACCCGGTGTTCCTGCCACGCCGGTTGCGGCTGGTCGATGCGCTTCCACGCAATGCCACCGGCAAGCTGCCCCGCGACCGGCTGCTCGAAATGTTCGACTAAATCAGGGCGATAGCGCCGGTACTCCACCCGTTCAGCACAGACGTTGCCATCACGCAACTGCAAAGAGACTTGTTCGTGCCCCCGCAGTCAGGGGTTTGCGCCAACCCGAAACCGGACGGACAAGGAGAACAGCATGATCAGTTTCATCATTTGGCTGATTATCGGCGGCATCATCGGCTGGATCGCCAGCCTCATCATGAAGACCGACGCCCAGCAGGGTGTCTTCCTCAACGTCGTGGTCGGCATCATCGGCGCCCTGCTTGGTGGCTGGCTGGCCGGCATGCTGGGGATCGGCGGTGGATCGATCAACGATGGAGTCAACTTCGTCAGCATCCTGGTATCGCTGATTGGCGCCATCATCCTGCTGGCCATCGTCAACCTGTTCCGGCGCGGACGGGTGCGCTGAGGCCGGAAGGGTTCCAGCAACTGGGAGCCGCCCCATCCACCCTCCCGCGCACCCTCGCCTGGAGCGGGAGAGGGGGGCGGAACCAGTAATCGAAGAGGCCCGGGTATTCCCGGGCCTTCTTTATTGGTGCGTCGGCGCGGGCGCGGGCGCGTGGCGCGTGGGCGCGGGCGCGCGGGTCAGCCGGCGCGCTCGAGCCGCACCCAGGCCGGCGCGTGGTCGCTGGGCCGGTCGAGGGTTCTGGGCTCACGGTCGATGCCGGCGCCCTGGCAGCGTGCCCGGAGGGCGTCGGAGACGAGGGTCAGGTCGATCCTCAGGCCAAGGTTGCGGCGGAACGCGGCCTGCCGGTAGTCCCACCAGCTGAAATCGGCCGGTCCGTCGTGATGCAGGCGGTAGGCATCGTGCAGCCCCAGTGCCAGCAGCCGTTGGAACCGGCCGCGCTCCTCGGCGGAGGACAGGATGTGGCCTTCGTGCCAGACCTCCGGGTCGTGCACGTCGCGGGCATCGGGGGCGATGTTGAAGTCGCCCAGCACCACCATTTCCGGGAAGCGCTGCAATTCGGCGGCGAGCCAGTCGTGCACCGCGTCCAGCCAGCGCAGCTTGTAGGCGAACTTCTCACTGCCCACCGACTGCCCATTCACCACGTAGAGGTTGACGATGCGGATCCCGTCGACCGTGGCGGCGATCACCCGCTTCTGGTCGTCCTCGAAGCCGGGGATGCCCATTTGTACGTCCAGCGCGGGCAGCCGGCTGAGGATCGCAACCCCGTTGTAGGTCTTCTGGCCACTGAACACGCTGCGGTATCCGGCGGCGGCGAGTTCGGTGTCGGGAAAGCGGTCGTCCGGCAGCTTGGTTTCCTGCAACCCGACCACGTCGGGGCTGGCGGCTTCAAGCCACTGCAGCAGGTGCGGCAGGCGGACGTTGAGGGAGTTGACGTTCCAGCTGGCGATTTTCATGGGCGCCAGTCTAGCCCGCCACCTCAGTCGTCCGAACCAGGCTCGCTGCTGTCGAGCAGGTCCTCCAGCTGCTCCAGGGTGCCGTGGTCCTTGACCACCCGGCGCAACCACACATGCAGCGGCATCTCGCCCCAGTGCGCGGCCTTGTCGGCCAGGTAGGCGACCGGACTGTGCGGCTCGGTGCGGCGGAAGTACCCGGCCACCTCGCGCAATAGCGCGATCGCCTCGCGCCGGCTGGAGATCGGGCCGGCCGGGCCTGGCGGGACGACGGTCTCGGCCTGGGCCGTGGGAACGGGGCCCTGCGGGTCGGGGCTGTCCGCCGCGCCGTCGAGCAGGACCCCGGCTTCGCGGGCAAAGCGCCGGCCGGCGGTGCGGACATGGTCCAGCGTGTCACGCAACGCGCCGAATCCCGGGCCTTCCACCCCGAGCCGCGCATCGACGGCGGTTTCCATCGCCGCCAGTGCCGCGGCGCAGTCGTCCAGTCGCTCCACCAGGTCCACGTAGAACTCGTGCGGCGTGTCGCGGCGCGCGGCGTCGATCGCACTGCTGTCCGGACCGTCGCCTGCGGGACCGCGCGACGCGGCGGCCTCGATCGCGCCCAGGCCATGGGCCCCGCGCGCGGACTGCACCAGCGGCAACTCGCGCAACCAGCGCGCCGAATGCTTGATCAGCCAGGCGAGGTTGCCGATGCGCTGCTCCTGGTCGCCGTCCTCCGCGCGCGGGTGCAGGTCGTCCCAGTAGAGTTCGCACAACCCGGCGACCAGCCGGTAGCCCCGGGCCAGTCCGCCAAAGCCATGGTTGCGCGCCTGGGCCTCGGTCCACCAGCAGGCCAGCCGCAGGTCCTTGCTGCGCAGGCGCAGCAGCTCGCCGGCTTGCCGTTCCACGGCGGGCCAGTCCGACTGTTTCAGGTCGGTGAGCCATTCGCCCTGTTCCAGCGAGGGGTCGTCGGCACGGCGTGCTTCGGCAATGGCGTCGTATTCCACGGAAAAGGCGAGGTCATCCCCGCCCGGACTCGGGCCGGCGATCGGCTCGAGCAGTGCGTCCAGCTCCTGCATGGCAATCCATTGCGTTGCGGTGGTGGCGCGATCCTAGCCCATTGCCCGCCGTGCCGCGGCGCCGTCATTCCGGTGCGCGCGGCACTCCGTTGTCATCACGCAGTTCGGCGGCGGGCGTGGGGCGCGGGTCGCCGACTGCGACCGGCGGGTCCTCGGGCAGCGCGCTGGCGGGCTCGCCGCGCGCAACCTGCAGGGCATTGGAATAGGCCACCCGGGCGTGCCGGTCGCGGCCGGCCTGGGCGTAGGCGTGGCCCATTTCCTCCCAGGCTTCGCTCCCGGCGCCAACCGCCAGCGCTGCACGGGCATGCTCATGGGCCTCGGGCCACTGGCCGCGGGCGCGGGCAAGCCGGGCCCGCGTCAACATCAGGCCGGGGCTGTCGGGATGGCGTGCCGCCCACTGTTCGGCACGCCGCTGGCGGTCCTCGAGCCGGCCGACCGGAAGGCGTCCATAGAGCGTGACCAGCGATTCGTCCCAGCCGGCATCGAGTGCGCGCTCCAGGCTGCCGGTCGCCGCGTCTTCCCAGCGCAGGTCGGCGGCCCGCCGCGCGTAGGCCGCCACGATCGCGGGGTCCTGGCGCGCCGCCGCGGGCATCGCCTCCCATCGGTCCGCCAGGGCATTGGCATCGCTTGCCTGTGCCAGCGCACCGGCGGCCCAGCGCGCCTGCAAACGGTCCAGCTCCGAGGCGGGGAGCGCGTGCTGGGCACGCAGGGCACCCAGCAGGCCGTAGGCTTCGTCGTGCCGTCCAAGCGCATCCAGTGCACGGACCCGCAACGCCAGGCCGTGCGGAGGCAGGGGTTGCGCGGCGGGCACATCAAGCAGTTGCAGGGCCTCGTCGGGTCGGCCGTCCGCCAGGGCGGCCTCGGCCTGCAGCACGGCCCGCTCGGCTGGGCGACCTTCCAGTGCATGCAGGTGGCGCTCGACCCTGGCGCGGTCGCCGGTCGCCATGGCCGCGCGCGCCGCGGCGATGTGGGCCAGCCGCGCGCTGCCGTCGTCGGCGATCACCGGCGAGCGTGCGGCGTCGTCGAGCCGCTGGGCCGCACGCTCCCAGTGTCCCAGTTCGTAATCCTCCAGGCCCTCGTACAGCCGGGCCCGCGCGGCACGCCGCCGCCGCCGGCGCAATCCGAGTACCGGGGCGGTGACCAGCTTCCACAGCAGCCACAGGGCGAGCAACACCGCGACGCCGACCAGCACCACCGCAGCCAGGGTCGTCGTGTAGTCCATGCCGCGGAAGCGGACCAGGACGTGGCCCGGGTCCTGCATGAGCATCTGCGCGACGAGTGCGCCGACCAGCGCCAGCACGATCCAGAACAGCAGGTTTCGGAACAGATTCATCGTGGGGTCTCCTGGGGCCCGGGGCCCGATGATCGTCCGAGTCTGTTGCGTGTGCGCGCAAGTGCCGGTGAAGCGTGCAGTGCGGCGGCCGCGGCCAGCATGTCGGCCGGGCGGGCACTGGCCGCGCGGTGGGTGCGCGTGAAGCCCAACTCCTGGGCGAGGCCTGCGAGCCGGTCGCTGGCCGCCACCACGGGTAGCGCACGCAAGCGGTGCAGCGTGTCGGGGTCGGCGCGTCGGACCACCAGTTGCAGGGCTTCGCCACTGGAGACCGCCAGCACCGCCGGACGCCGGAGCGTGCGGACCCTTGCCATCTGCCGCGGCGACAGCGGCCGTGCGACGCGCTCATAGACGTTGGCGCGCAGGACCCGCGCGCCGCGTGCCTCGAACGCCGGTACCAGCGTTCCGCGGCCCCCCGGCGCGGTGACCAGGCCCAGCGCCTGCCCGTCCAGCCGCTGCAATCCCGGCAGTGCCAGGAGCCCCTCGCTGTCCATCCGCTCGGGGCTTGCAACGCCTTCGACGCCGGCCCGCCGCAAGGCTGCGGCCGTACCCGACCCGACTGCATGCCAGTGCTGGCCGGGCCGCACGCGCAGTGGCTGCAGGGTCGCCGCGGCCTGCGCTGCCGCAGGGCTGGTGAACACGACGAAGGGCGCCTGCAGTGCCGACCGGAGCGATGCCCGCGCTTCAGGGCAATCGCGTGCCCGGATCGACCAGGGCGAGAGTGCGATCACTCCGCCACCGTACCGGGCGGCGGCGCGGCGCATCGATGCGTGTTCGCCCGTCGGGCGCAGGGAGATCACGTACCATTCCGGTGGTCCGGGGCGTGTCGCGTGGCTTGGCATCGGGCCAGCTTCGCACGGGCTCCGGGGACCTGCACCCTTTCGGCACCGCCATGACCCCTTCGCTCCAGCAACTGCAACGGCATTACGACTCCATGCCCCCGGTGGCGGTGATGCAGTTGTCGATCGACGGATACGCGGACCACCGGCTGCACCTGCGTGCCCCGTTGTCGCGCCACGTCAACGACAAGGGCTGCGCCTTCGGCGGCAGCCTCGCCTCCTTGATGACCCTGGCCGGCTGGGGCCTGGTCTGGCTGGAGCTGGAGGCGGCGGGGCTGGAAGCCCACATCTACGTTGCCGACAGCCGGATCCGCTACCTCGCCCCGCTGTACGACGACCTGCAGGTGACTGCCTCGGCAGCCCCGGACGCAGACTGGCCCGGCTTCGTGGCCCGGCTGCGCGAGCGTGGCCGGGCCCGGATCGAGCTTGTCGCCAACGTCCCGTTGCCGGACGGCCGGATCGCCACGGATTTCACCGGCCGCTACGTCGCCATTGCCCGCCCACTCGCGGCCGCTGCCGCCGACGGCTAGCATTGCCGGTCCGATCCAGGACCGGGGGACGTCCATGCGCCTGATCAAGCTCTCGTTGCTTGCCTTACTTCTGGCGCTGGCCGCCTGCGCCAGCGGAACCTCTGCCGCCGATGCGCTGGAGAGGGTCCAGTACGCCTGGTCCGGTGCGATCCGCTGGGGCGACTTCGCCGGTGCGCGCAGCCTCGTCGACCCCGAAGTCCGCGCGGAAAAGACCATGAGCGAGATGGAGATGGCCCGCTACGACCAGGTCCAGGTGTCCTCCTATCGCAGCACCGGCTCGAGCGTGAACAGCGAGGCCGGCCTGGCGGTGCGCGACGTGCGGATCGGCGTGATCAACCGCCACACCATGGCCGAGCGCGAAGTCGCCTACCGCGAGCAGTGGCGCTGGGACGAGGAGGCGCGCACCTGGTGGCTGACCAGCGACCTGCCGGACCTGTGGGCCGGCCAGTGATTCTTTTGCACCCTGTAGCCGGGGTGGGCGACAATCGCGGCCCCGCCCTGCCGGTCCGATGTCCGTGAGCCTTGAAGAACTGCTGGCCTTCGCCAGCCGAAACCTGCTGTTGTCCGTGGCCCTGGCGGGGCTGACGGCCGCCATCATATGGGTCGAGGTGAGCCGGCTGTTCCGTGGCTACAAGTCGCTCCGGCCCGGCGAGCTGGCGGCGCTGGTCAATCGCGAGGACGCGCTGGTGGTCGACCTGTCGCCGATCAACGATTACCAGAAGGGGCATATCGCCGGCAGCAAGTCGGTGCAGCCCAGCCAGTTCGATCCGGAGAACAAGCTGCTGGCCAAGGCGCGCTCCCTGCCGGTGGTGGTGGTGTGCGGCAATGGCATGGCAGCCAACAGCGCCGCGCGGCGCCTGGTGAAGGCCGGCTTCGAGCGCGTCCACGTGCTGGAAGGCGGCATCCAGGCCTGGCGCAGCGCCGACCTGCCCCTGGTGAAGGGCCGCGGCTGAGGTGGGGGGCGGCCGTAGGCGCATGCCATAATCGGCCTCTTTCCGCCTTCACGCTGGAGTCACCCATGTCCGAAGAGAACCTCAACGGCGCCGCCGCCGCCGCCCAGCCCGAGGGCCAGACCGGGCCGTCGTTCACCGTCGAAAAGATCTACACCAAGGACGTCTCCTTCGAGGTACCGGGTGCCCCGGCGGTGTTCTCCGAGCAGGCCCAGCCGCAGCTCCAGATGAACCTCAGCCAGAACGTCCAGCGCGTCGGCGACAATGCCTACGAGGTGGTGCTGGGCGTGACCCTCAATTGCACCGTCGGCGAGAAGCCGGCTTACCTGGTCGAGGTCAAGCAGGCCGGCCTGTTCGGCGTCGCCGGCTTCGAGCCGCAGCAGCTGGACGCGATGCTCGGCGTGCATTGCCCGAACATCCTCTACCCGTACGCCCGCCAGCTGATCAGCAGCCTGATCCAGACCGGTGGCTTTGCTCCGTTCCTGCTGCAGCCGATCAACTTCGAGGCGCTGTACGCCGAGGGCCTGCGCCAGCGTGCCGCACGCCAGGAGCAGGGCGGCCAGGGTGCCCTCGGCGACGCCGAGACCCAGGGCAACGCCTGATCCCTTCGCAATGGGCATGAACGAGGCCACCGCCACTCCGGTGCCGGTGGCAGTGCTGGGCGCGGGCTCCTGGGGCACCGCATTGGCGGCCCTGATCGCGCGCCACGGGCACCCGACCACGCTGTGGGGACGCGATGCGCAGTGCGTCGCCGCGATCGATGCGGGTGACGGGAATCCACGCTACCTGCCCGGCATCGGCCTGCCGGCCAGCCTGCGCGCCACCACCGACCTGGCCACGGCGCTCGCCGGGGCCGGGCTGGTGCTGGTGGTCACCCCTTCGCACGCCTTCGCCGAGGCCCTGCGTGCCCTGGCTCCGCACCGCCCGGCGGGCGCCGGGGTAGCCTGGGCCAGCAAGGGCTTCGAGCCGGGCAGTGGCCGCTTCCTGCATGAGGTGGCGGCGGAAGTGCTGGGTCCGCAGGTGCCGCTGGCGGTGGTCACCGGTCCGTCGTTTGCGAAGGAGGTCGCACTGGGCCTGCCTACCGCGGTCACCGTGCATTCGGACCAGCCGGCGTTCGCGCAGCAGGTGGCCGACGTGCTCCACGGTCCGGCCTTCAGCGCCTATACCGGCAGTGACATGCTCGGGGCCGAGCTGGGCGGGGCGATGAAGAACGTGCTGGCCGTGGCCACCGGCGTTGCCGATGGCATGGACCTGGGGCTCAACGCCCGGGCGGGACTGGTCACCCGCGGACTGAACGAGATGCTGCGGCTCAACCGCGAGCTCGGTGGCCGGCCGGAGACCCTGATGGGTCTGGCCGGAATGGGCGACCTGGTCCTGACCTGCACCGGCGACCTGTCGCGCAATCGCAGGCTCGGCCTGGCGCTCGGCCGCGGCCAGGGCATCGAGGAGGCGGTACGCGAGATCGGGCAGGTGGTCGAATCGATCCAGACCGCCGACGAGGTCATGCGCCTGGCACGCCGCCATGGTGTCGAGCTGCCCATCGCCGAAGCGGTCCATGCGGTGCTGCACGGGGACATCACCCCGGCGGAAGGGCTTTCGCAGCTGATGAGCCGCGAGCAGAAAGCCGAATACTCGACCCCGCTGCTGGGCTGAGCGCAAAAGAAAAAAGAAGGCCCCGGCTATGCCGGGGCCCAGCGCGACCCAATTGGGGGGAGAGAGATGCGTCGCGAAACTGCGGGTCCGCTCAGAACGTGATGCGCGGACCGACGAACCACTGGGTGTCGCCATCGACGAACTTCACGTCGCCGCTCAGGCCCCAGGTCGGATTGAACTTCACCAGCGCACCCAGGCGGCCGTAGAAATCACCGTCGTACTGGTCGCCGTCTTCGTAGCCGGCCAGGGCGTAGCCCTCGAAGTTGGGGGCCAGGCTGCCACGCACGCCGGCCTCGACGCTCCAGCCGTCGAAGTCCAGGCCGCGGCCGGCGTCGAACTTCTCGTAGGCAACGCGGGTCAGCAGGTCGGCACGCGGGGAGATGGTGTGGTTGTAGCCCACGCCGGCGCGCCACTGGTCGAAGTCGATGTTGGTGTGGTCGATCTCCTGGTTGGAGAACTCACCGAACAGGTGGAAGTTGGGGGCGATGGCACCGGACCCCTTGATGGCCCAGCCGTCGGCATCGGCACCGTCGACGTCGGTGGCGGCGTAGCCGGCCTCGACATAGTTGTAGGACACGCCGTCTGCGGCGGAAGCGGCGAACGGCAGCGCGGCGAGCAGGCCAAGTGCGAACAGGGACTTCTTCATTGGGGTCTTCCCTCTTTATGTATTGATCCATGTCTGGCGGCAGCGCGCGTGGCGCCGCGGAACGGGACCCGCCAGCATGGCGAGTATCCGGGGGAGGCCCAAATCGCCCCTGAATCGGTGGGCCATCCGGGCGGCCGGCGACATGCCCAGTTCAGCTTCATGCCGGCCGGAACCGCGGTTCCCCGGTCGTCAGGAGCGACGCGGCACAATAGGCCACGCGTGGCACCGTGCCGCGATCGCTCCAGGATGATTCCCCATGCCCGACCGCAAGACCGCCCCTGTCGCTTTCCGCCCGGAGGACGTGGCCGCCACCACCCTGGCCCACCAGGAGCTGGGCCGGGAGGCGCGGCCGCCGGGCACGGGCGACCCGGCGGAATGGGTCAGGCTGGTCGACTCCTGCGACCTTCCCACCCGCTGGGGCGACTTCCGGATGCACGGCTTCGTCGACCTGCGCAACGGGCAGGAGCATGTCCTGCTGTCGATGGGGGAGGTCGACGAGGGGACTCCGGTCCTCGCGCGCGTGCATTCCGAGTGCCTCACCGGCGATGCATTCGGCAGCCGCCGCTGTGATTGCGGCGCCCAGCTGGATGCCGCCATGCAGCGGATCGCCGACGAGGGGCGCGGCGTGCTCCTGTACATGCGCCAGGAAGGCCGTGGGATCGGGCTGATCAACAAGATCCGCGCCTACCACCTGCAGGACGAAGGGGCCGACACGGTCGAGGCGAACCAGGCACTCGGCTTTGCAGCCGACCTGCGCAGCTACGAGCTGGTCGCGCCGATGCTCGCGCGCTTCGGGATCGGCTCGGTGCGGCTGATGACCAACAATCCGCGAAAGGTGGCCGCGCTCGAGAAGGCCGGGGTGGCCGTGGCCGAACGGCTGTCGATCCGGGTCGGGCGGAATCCGTCCAACGAGGACTACCTCGACACCAAGCGCCACAAGCTCGGGCACCTGCTCGGCCCGGACGGAAGCGAGCTCGGCTGAACAGGGGTTTGTTAGCGTTTCGTTCATATAGTGAATGAACGTTCACTTAAAATCAGCGGCCGGACGTCGTCGGGGCGTCACAAAGCCGTGAAATGAAAAACGATCTGCAAATTGTGGGTGCACTGGCCGGCCGCTACGCCGGATTGGCGTTGCTGACGGCCCTGCCCGTCGTACTGTTCCACCTGGACACTCTGTGGCTTGGCAACTCCGTCGGCGAGTGGTCGCTGGTGGAGGTGATGGCAGAGGCCTTCGTGCTGAGCTGCATCCTCAGCTTCGCCCGGCTCGCCCGCCACAGCGAAGCCGACCGCCGCTTCGCAGTGCTGGCCGCCGCCTTCTTCGGCTGCGTGCTGGTGCGTGAGCTTGATGCGCTCCTGGACCTGGTGTTCGACGGCTTGTGGCAGGTGCTGGTTACCGCCATCGCGTTGCCGGCGATCATCTGGGCCGCCCGCGACTTGCCGGCCACCCTGGCCGGCGCGCGCCGCTTCCTGGCCACGCGGCAAGGTGCGACCATGGCTGCCGGCCTGGCCGTGCTGCTGGTGTTCTCGCGGCTGTTCGGGATGGGCGCGATCTGGGGGCAGTTCGTCGACCTGGACACCGCGCGCGTGGTCAAGAACGCGATCGAGGAGTGCACCGAGCTGCTCGGCTACAGCCTCATCCTGGTCGCCAGCGCGGGTCATCGCCGCCGCCGCATGCGCCTGGCCCGGCGTGTGACGGAAGCCGCCACCCAGGACCTCGAGCAGGACCTTCCGCTGCCGCAGCACCTGCGCTGACGCCGCGCTTCGGCCCGGGGGCGTATGGTCCCCTTCCCGGCAAGCGAGGAAGCAGCGATGGGCCTGTTGGTCGACGGCCGCTGGGTCGACAAGTGGTATGACACCGAGGGCAGCGGCGGCAAGTTCGTCCGCAGCCAGTCGCAGTTCCGCAACTGGGTCACCGCCGATGGCAGCGCGGGACCCAGTGGCGGCGACGGGTTCCGTGCCGAACCCGGCCGTTACCTGCTGTACGTCTCCCTGGCCTGTCCATGGGCGCACCGCACCCTGGTCTTCCGTCGCCTCAAGGGGCTGGAGCGGATGATCGACGTCGCGGTGGTCAACCCGTACATGGCGGAGAACGGCTGGACCTTCGAGCCGGCCCCGGGCGTGACTGGCGACCCGCTCGGCGATTCCGACTATCTGTACCAGGTGTACCTGCGTGCCGACCCCGGCTACAGCGGCCGGGTGACCGTGCCGGTCCTGTGGGACCGTGAGCGCGGCACGATCGTCAGCAACGAGTCGGCCGACATCATCCGCATGCTCAACTCGGCCTTCGATGGCGTGGGTGCGGCTGCAGGCGACTATGCCCCGGCGCCGCTGCAGGCGGAGATCGACCAGCTCAATGCCCACGTCTATGACACGGTGAACAACGGCGTATACAAGGCGGGCTTCGCCACGGCGCAGGATGTGTACGAGCAGGAGGTGCGGAACCTGTTCGGGTCGCTGGACGGACTGGAGGCGCGGCTCGCCGGGCAGCGCTACCTGCTGGGTGGCCGGGTCACGGAAGCCGACTGGCGGCTGTTCACGACGCTGGTGCGCTTCGACGCGGTCTACCACGGCCACTTCAAGTGCAACCTGCGCCGGATCGCGGACTACCCCAACCTGTCCGGTTACCTGCGCGAGCTGTACCAGTTTCCGGGGATCGCCGGGACGGTCGACTTCGACCACATCAAGCAGCACTACTACCGCAGCCATCCCACCATCAATCCAAACCGCATCGTCCCGTTGGGGCCGGTGCAGGACCTGGAGGCCCCGCACCGGCGCGACCACCTCGCCGCGGAACCGGGCTGAGCTCCAGCGCCGCGGGTACTGGCGGCCGGCTGCAAACGTATGCATCGGCGGTCGCGTCCACGCCCCCCTTAACCTGCGCTGGTAGGGGAGGAGGGGAGCCCGTGCGATGACCGAAGCCGCTTCGTTGCTGACCATCCTCGGGGCGACCGGGGACCTGGCCCAACGCATGTTGCTGCCCTCGCTGTATGGCTTGCAGCGGGACGGCCTGCTGCCGGCGCGCCTGCGCGTCCTGGGCAGCGCCCGGGCCGGGCTCGACAGCTGTGGCTTCCGCCAGCAGGTGGCCGAGGCGATCGCCAGGCACGTCCCGGCGGCCGAGCAGGACTCCGATGCCCTGGCCGCACTGCTGTCGCGGGTCGACTACCACCCCGCCGCGCTGGACTCGGCGGCCGACCTGGCCAGCCTGGCAGGGGCGGTGGCGGCGCGGCGCGACGGTGACGTGCTCTACCACCTGAGCACCGCGCCGCACTGGTACGCGCCGGTATCCCGGGCGCTGGGAAGCCATGGCCTGGCCGGACACGGCACCCGGGTGATGCTGGAGAAACCACTGGGCCACGATCGCGCCAGTGCCGCGGGGATCAACACGGCGGTCGCGGCGGTGTTCGCCGAAGAACAGGTGTTCCGGGTCGACCACTACCTGGGCAAGGAAGGTGTACAGAACCTGCTGGCACTGCGCTTCGGCAACGCCCTGTTCGAGCCGCTGTGGAACGCCCGGCACATCGAGCAGGTGCAGATCAGCGTGGCGGAGACGGTCGGCGTGGAAGGACGCGGCGACTATTACGATGGCTCCGGCGCGTTGCGCGACATGCTGCAGAACCATCTGCTGCAGCTGCTGTCACTCGTGGCCGCCGAACCGCCCTCGCGCTTCGAGCCGACCGCGGTGCGCAACGAGAAGCTCAAGGTGCTGCATGCGCTCCGGCCGATCGGCATCGACGAGATCGTGGCCGAGACGGTTGCGGGCCAGTATGCGGCCGGCGCGATCGACGGCGTGGCGGTGCCCGGCTACCGCGACGAGCTGGGCCGCGACAGCGACACCGAAACCTTCGTCGCCCTGCGCGCGCAGGTCGACAACTGGCGCTGGAAGGGCGTGCCGTTCTACCTGCGCACGGGCAAGCGCATGCCCACCCGCTGCACCGAGATCTACCTGCAGTTCCGGGGCGTGCCGCACTCGATCTTCGACCACGGCAGCGCCCGGCTGCAGCCCAACGCCCTGGTGATCCGGTTGCAGCCGGACGAGCACATCGAACTGCGGCTGATGAACAAGACACCCGGGCTGGACCGCCAGGGGCTGCGCCTGAGCCAGGTCGCGCTCGACCTGGACATGCAGCGCGAGTTCGGCGGCCAGCGCCGCCGCCCGGCCTACGAACGGCTCTACCTGGACGCGCTGGAAGGCAATGGCACGCTGTTCGTGCGACGCGACGAGACCGAAGCCGCCTGGGCCTGGGTCGACCGGATCCGCGAAGGCTGGCAGCACCACGAGGTGAGTCCGCGCCCCTACCCGGCCGGGACCTGGGGCCCGGCGCGCGCGGTCACCCTGGCCGAACGCCACGGCCACGCCTGGCGCGAGTGAGGATGCACATGGGACTGCACATCCACGACCACCCCGATCCCGACGCGCTTGCCCGCGCACTGGCCGGCGCGCTGGCTGCGGCCTGCCGCGGCGGGCTCGCCCGTGACGGCCGCGCGGTCCTGGCGCTCGCCGGGGGCCGCACGCCGTGGCCGGCCTACCACCTGCTGGCCGACCCCGTGGCCGCCGGGGACGACGCGGCCGCGCTCGACTGGGAACGCATCACCGTGGTGCCGACCGACGAGCGCTGCGTGCCCCACGATCATCCGGCCAGCAACCTGGCCGGACTGCGCGGGGCCTTCGCCGCGGCACGTGGCCTGGTCTTCCAGGCGCTCACCGTGGCCGATGGCGGTCCCGATGCGTCCGAGCAGCACGCCCGCACCGTGCTCGGCAGCTGGTGGCGGCGCTTCGATGCGGTGCTGCTGGGCATGGGCGAGGATGGCCACACCGCGTCGCTGTTCGCGGGGGCGGACCGGCTGCCTTGTGGCTTCGACGCCGGGCACGCGGCCTGCCGCATCGATCCCGAGCCGCGGCCGCCGGAAGCGCCGTTTGCCCGTATCAGCCTGACCGTGCCGCGCCTGCTGTGCAGCCGGGTGATCCACATCGCGATCACCGGGGCACGCAAGCGCGAAGTGCTGGAGGAGGCACTCGCCGACCGCGACCCGCTGCGCTACCCGGTCGCCGCCATCCTCCACGCGCCCGCGCCACGGGTGCATGTCCACTGGAGCCCGTGATGAAGCCGCATCCCGTCCTTGAACGCGTGACCGACCGGATCGCACGTCGCAGCCGTGCGGAGCGCGAAGCCTACCTGGCGCGGATCCAGGCGGCGCGCGCGCAGGCGCCGGCGCGCGGGCGGCTGTCCTGCGGCAACCTGGCCCACGGCTTCGCCGCCGCCGGCGCCGACAAGCCGAGGCTGCGCCAGGGCGGCGGCGGCAACATCGGCATCGTCACGGCCTACAACGACATGCTCAGCGCGCACCAGCCGCTCGAGCAGTATCCGGCGCTGATCCGCATGGCGGCGCGCAACGCCGGGGGCAGCGCGCAGGTGGCCGGTGGCGTCCCGGCGATGTGTGACGGCGTCACCCAGGGTCGCGCCGGGATGGAGCTCAGCCTGTTCTCGCGCGACACCATCGCGATGGCCACCGCGGTCGCGCTGAGCCACGACATGTTCGATGCCGCCCTGATGCTCGGGGTGTGCGACAAGATCGTGCCCGGACTGCTGATCGGCGCGCTGTCGTTCGGCCACCTGCCGGTGCTGTTCGTGCCCGCCGGGCCGATGACCTCCGGCCTGTCCAATCGCGAGAAGGCGGCCGTGCGCCAACGCCATGCCGAGGGCAAGGCCAGTCGCGAGGAGTTGCTGGAGGCCGAGGCGCGCAGCTACCACGGCCCGGGCACCTGCACGTTCTATGGCACCGCCAACTCCAACCAGATGCTGATGGAGGTGATGGGCCTGCACATGCCCGGCGCCGCCTTCGTCCACCCCGGGACGCCGCTGCGCGATGCGCTGACGGTGGCGGCGACCGAGCAGGCGCTTCGAATCACCGCCCTGGGCGATGACTGGCGGCCGCTGGGGCGGACCATCGACGAGAAGGCGATCACCAACGCCCTGGTCGGGCTGGCGGCGACCGGCGGCTCGACCAACCACGCCATCCACCTGGTGGCGATCGCGCGCGCGGCCGGCCTGCGGATCGACTGGGACGACCTGGACGAGCTGTCGCGCATCACGCCGCTGCTGGCCCGCATCTATCCCAACGGCGAGGCCGACGTGAACCGCTTCCACGCCGCCGGCGGGCTGGGCCTGGTCATCAACGAGCTGCTGGACGCCGGCCTGCTCCACGAGGACGTGGCCTGCGTGCACGGCGGTGGGCTGCGACAGCAGGCGATGGAGCCGTACCTTGACGAGCTCGCCCTGCGCTGGCGCGCGCCCCCGCCGGCGCCGCTGGACCGCGACGTGCTGCGCGGGACCGAGGATCCGTTCGACGCCGAGGGCGGCCTGCGGCGCCTGGACGGCAATCTCGGCCGCGCCATCGCCAAGGTCTCGGCGGTGGCACCGGAGCACCGCCGGATCACCGCCCGGGCGAGGGTGTTCGAGTCGCAGGAGGCGCTGATCGAGGCCTTCACCGCCGGGACCCTGGAAGGGGACTTCATCGCCGTGGCGCGGGGCCAGGGGCCGCGTGCCAACGGCATGCCCGAGCTGCATCGCCTGACCCCGGTGCTGGGCGTGCTGCAGGACCGCGGACAGCGGGTCGCGTTGCTTACCGACGGGCGCATGTCGGGTGCTTCCGGCAAGGTGCTGGCGGCGATCCACCTCACCCCCGAGGCCGCCGCCGGTGGCGCGTTGGCGATGCTGCGCGACGGCGACCGGCTGCACATCGACGCCATTGCCGGCATCCTGCGGGTCGAGGTCGACGCGGACGACTGGCAGGCCCGCCCGGCTGCCTGGACTGCGCAGGCGGCCCACGGCCACGGGACCGGACGCGAACTGTTCGGGCTGCTGCGGGCGCATGCCGGCAGCGCCGAGCAGGGCGCGTGCAGCCTGTTCGGACAGGGTCCGGCCGAGGACCGCGCCTTCGCAGCCGAACCGTCCCGGGAGCATCCGCCATGAGTCCGCCGTTCGCCCTGATCGCCGATATCGGCGGCACCAACGCCCGCTTCGCCCTCACCGATCCCATGGCGGCCGGGCCGGAGCTGCTGCAGCCGCTGGCGCTGCGCAACGTGGACTTCGCGAGCCTGCAGCACGCGGCCGAGCACTACCTCGGACGCGTCGGCGTGCAGCCACGGCGCGCGGCGATCGCGCTGGCCTGCCCGGTGGGTGGCGACGAGATCCGCCTGACCAACCGCGCCTGGTCCTTCAACCGCGGCGAGCTGCAGTCGGCCCTCGGACTGGACGAACTGGTGTTGCTCAATGACTTCGGTGCCATCGCCCATGCCGTGCCGGCGCTGGGCGCGGACGACTGCGTGCGCCTGTGGGGCCCGTCGCGGCAGGCGCTCGCCGGCCCGGTAAGCGTGCTCGGCCCCGGGACCGGGCTGGGGGTCGCGATGCTGGTCGGCTCGCACGCCGACGGCTGGCACGTGGTCGAGACCGAGGGGGGCCATGTCAGTTTCGCGCCGCTGGGCGAGGAAGAGCAGGAGATCGCGCGCTGGACCAGCGCACGCCATGGGCGTACCTCCTGGGAACGGCTGCTGTCGGGCGTCGGCCTGGCGAGCATCGACGCGGTGCTGCGGGCGGGGCCGGACCGTCCGCCCCCGCCGTTGCGGGACCCGGCCGAGGTGGTGGCCGCGGCATTGGACGGCCACGATGTCGCGGCGCGCAGGGCGCTGGCCCGGTTCTGCGCCATCCTCGGCAGCGTCGCGGGCGACGTCGCATTGCTGCAGGGCGCGCGCACGGTGATGATCGCGGGCGGCATCGTGCCGCGTTTCGTGCCATTCCTGCGCTCCAGCGCCTTCCGCGAGCGCTTCCTCGCCAAGGGCCGCTTTGCCGCCTATCTGGAGCAAGTCCAAGTGCAAGTGGTGATGCACCCGCACCCGGGCTTGCTGGGTGCGGCGGTCGCGCTGCGTTCCGGCCGGCTGGGCGAGGGCGCGGCATGAGCGGACTGCATCACGGAGTAGCCGGGCGGGCACGCTGCTCGGCCCGGATGGGCTCCTGGACCGCGGCCATGACCTTGTCGCGGGTGGCCTGGCTGACCCGCGGCTCGCCCCGCAGCACCCGCGACACGGTGGCCTGCGACACACCGGCAAGGTGGGCGATGTCGATCGACGTCACCCGCCCGCGCTTGCCCCCGTCGCGTCCCCTGTCCATGGGGCGAGTCTAGCAACGGGGGCAAGCGCGCAAGCGCTTACCAGGTGTAGTTGAGCTTCACCCAGGCGGTCCGTCCCGGCTCGTTGATCCGGACCGGGTCGGCCGGGTAGCCGAAGTCGGCGTTGCCGGCCAGGTTGAGGTGCTCGCTGTAGTTGCGGTCGAAGACGTTGTCGACGCCGGCGGTGAGCAGTACCCGCTCGTTGAAGCGATGGCCGGCATGGAGTGCCAGGGTGCCGAAGCCGGGGCTCTCATCCAGGTCCTGGCCCACCACGTTGCCGAACCCCGGCGCGATGCGGTCCTGGCCGGCGACCAGCCGCAGCAGCATGCCGGCCGACCAGGTGCCGTTGTCCCAGGCGGCGGTCAGCCGTGATTCCAGCGGTGGCATCTGCGGCATCGGGCGATCGGCGTCGCGGATCGTGCCGCGTGCGTAGGCGAGGGTGCCGCCCAGCTTCCAGTGGTCGCGCGGCCGGTACTCGACGCCCAGCTCGGCTCCACGGATGTCGGCATCGACGTTGCCCACGGCGCTCATGCCGCCCGGCATGTAGTGGAACTGGATGTAATCGTCGACCCGGCCGGCGTAGGCCGAGACCCAGGCATCGAAGTTGCGCCCGCGGTACTGCAGGCCGACATCGAGCTGGGTGGTCTTCTCGGTATCGACCCCGGCAAACGCGTTCACCGCACCCATCGGACCCATGTCGGGCGAGAACAGCTCCCAGTAATCGGGCATGCGCTCGGTGTGCCCGAGGCCGGCGTACCAGGTCAGCGGGACCTCGGTGGCGTCGTGCTCGTAGCGGATGAAGCCGGCCTTCAGTGTCTGCTCGCGCTGCCGCCCTGCGGTGGGGTTGGGCATGGCATGGCCGCCATGGCCGTGACCGCCGCCGCTGGATACCTGCCGCTCGTCGGTCGCGCTGGCCCGGTCGAACCGGGCACCGGCGATCACCCGGGCATGATCGCCGTGGTACCAGGTGCCTTCGGCGAACAGGCCGAGGTTCTCGAAGCGGGCATCGGTGACCCGGGGCTGCGCGCGGTAGGCGCCCCGACCGGAGGCGCTGCGCCGGCGATGGCGGCTGTCCTGGTAGTCCATGCCGGTGGTCAGCTCCCAGCCGTCGCCGCTCCAGTCCGCGGCGACACGGCCGCCGGCCGTACGGCGCTCGACGTTCGACGCCATCGCCATCGGCATCGGGCCATCCGGGTTCGGGTCGCGCAGGCTGTAGTTGTCCATGACGTGGTCGGCGAGGTTGTGGAAGGCGGTCGCCTCCAGGTGGTGCAGGTACTCGCCGAGGTCGTGCTTCTCGAAGCGCAGGGCGTAGTTCTCGCGCTTGAACCGGCTGCCGTCCATGCCGCGCGTGGCGTAGCGCGACTCGCCGTCGCCGAAGCCGGCGGACACCTCCACCAGGGTGTCCTCGTCCGGTGTCCAGCCCAGGGCGAGGTCGGTGTTCCACTTCTCCCAGGCCGAGCCGACGCTGTTGCCGTCGCCGTCCCGGTAGTCGTCGGAGTCGGACCGGTTGCCGCTGAAGCGCAGGTAGCCGGCGCGGGCGCCGTACGTGGCGTCGAGCACCTGGTCGTTGCGGCCGAAGGAACCGCCCAGCAGGCTGCCGGCCAGCTCGACGGTCGGCTCCTGGTAGGCCTTCCGCTCGCGCTCGAAGCGGACCGTGCCGGCGGATGCGCCCGGCCCCCAGAGCACGGTCTGGGGTCCCTTGATGACCACCAGGTTGTCGTAGGTCTCCGGCGAGACATAGGACATGGGGTTGTCCATGCGCGAGGGGCAGGCGCCGGGCATCGCGCCGTCGTTGGTCAACAGGTTGAGCCGCGAACCGAACATGCCGCGCAGCACCGGATCGCCGTTGGTGCCGCCATTGCGCACCGATGAGAAGCCCGGGATCGTCTTCAGGTAATCGGCGCCGTCGCTGGCCGGGACCGGCTGGCGCGGGATCTTCGGGCTGGCATCGAACTGCAACGGTGAGACCGGCGCCAGCGCGGTGACCACGATCGCGTCCAGGTTGACCGGATCAAGCTGCAGGTCCGGTACGTGGACGGCTTCGGCGAACGCGGTGGGCGCGGCCAGCGCCAGCATGAGGACGTGGGCGATGGCGAGGGACAGGCGCGACGGATCCTTCGCCGCCTTGCGGGAAATCGACATGGATGGAGACTCCTGGTTACGGGGAGGCGCGGACAGCTCGCCGCGCTTGGTCGGCCGTACTCAGGAGCGCGGCGGGCCACGCGAGCCCAGTCCCCAGGGGTGGCGCCAGGGCAACAGTGGCTCGGCCGCGCCCAGTGCCGGATGGACATGGTGATGGCCGTGCCGCAGGGTCGGGCGCGGCATGCCCGGCGGCACCATCGAGGCCAGCAACGGGCAATAGCCACAATCGTGACGGGCGGTGCCGGCCGGTTCGGGCCCTCCGGGGGGCGCAGGTGCGCCGTGCCGGCCATGCGCAGCGTGGCCGCCATGCGAGCCGTGCCCCGCGGCGTCGTGTACGGCGTGCGCGGCACCGGTCGCCGGCCCGCTGCCGGCCAGCCGGCCGAGTGGCGGCACCAGCACCATCAGCAGGGTCGCGGCCAGCGCCAGGCGGAGCATCCAGCGATGTGGGGTGAGGTGCCTCATGGCAGGAGTGATTCTGGATGCGTGGCACGCGCTGCGACATGACAAGGATCAAGACGGGCGCGCATGGTGCGCTCCGCGTGCGCCGGATGCGTCATCAAAAGGCGGTTACGTACTTGCGCGTACGGGGTTCTTGACGCAAGTCATGGTCCCCCCTTCCGGCGATCCCTATCGTTACCCCCGAACGAGTCGCCCGACTCGGCTTAAAGCGAAGGAAGAAGACTGATGAAAGACCTGGTCCTGCTGTTTGCCCTGGCGACCGCCGCGGGCTTCACCCCCCAGGCCATCGCACAGGGTTCCGCCTCGGTCACCCCGGTCGCGGACGTGACGTTCACCCTGAAGACCGCGATCCACGAAGGCCGGATGGTTTTCGTCGGCGACTCCGGTCCGATCAAGGGCCTCATCAATCCCGACCTCAAAGTCGAGGAAGGCGCGGTGGTCGCGATCACCCTGGTCAACGGCGATGGCGCGATGCACGACATCGCCTTGCCGGACTTCGGTGCCCAGTCCGACCAGCTGATCGGCGACGGGGCGGCAACCACCATCGTGTTCCGCGCCAACAAGGCCGGAGAGTTCGAGTACTGGTGCACCATCCCCGGCCACAAGGCCGCGGGCATGGTCGGCAAGCTGATCGTCGGCGACGTCGAGCAGGTCGAGTCCACCGCGATCAACGTCGGCAAGGACCCGGCCGAAGTCGGCGAGCCGGTCGGTGACCGCGCACCGCAGCACGTGACCTACGACCTGTTGACCACCGAGGTGGAGGGCAAGCTGTCCGACGGCAGCAGCTACCGCTACTGGACCTTCAACAACACCGTGCCGGGCCCGATGCTGCGGGTGCGCCAGGGCGATACCGTCACCATCAACCTCAAGAACGACGAGAGCAGCGTCAACATCCACTCGGTCGACTTCCACGCCGTCACCGGTCCCGGCGGCGGCGCGGCGGTGACCCAGGTGGCCCCCGGCGAGACCAAGAGCTTCACGTTCAAGGCGCTGCAGCCCGGCCTGTACGTCTACCACTGCGCCACGCCGATGATTGCCCACCACATCTCCAATGGCATGTACGGGATGATCCTGGTGGAGCCGGAAGGCGGGCTGTCCGAGGTGGATCGCGAGTACTACGTCATGCAGGGCGAGCTCTACACCGTGCAGAAGCACGGCTCGCGCGGCCTGCAGGAGTTCTCGCTGGAGAAGCTGCTGGCCGAGCAGCCCGAGCACGTGATGTTCAACGGCTCGATGACCGCGCTGACCAAGGACCACGTGATGAAGGCCAACGTCGGTGAGACGGTACGCATGTACTTCGGCGTCGGCGGCCCGAACCTGGTCTCCAGCCTGCACCTGATCGGCGAGATCTTCGACAAGGTCTATGACCAGGCCTCGCTGACCAGTCCGCCACTGACCGACGTGCAGACCACGCTGGTGCCCGCGGGCGGCGCGACGATGGTCGAGTTCAAGGTGGACTACCCGGGCCGGTACATCCTGGTGGACCACTCGCTCAGCCGCGCCGAGAAGGGCCTGACCGGCTTCCTCGATGTCGAGGGCAAGGCCGATCCGGCGATCTTCCACAGCGCGGAAGGCATCGACCCGAACTCGGGTCACTGAGTACGCGTCAGGCAGTACCGGGAACCGGGCCGCATCCGCGGCCCGGTTTCTTCTTGTCCGCGCACAGGCGGCCTGACCAACGGCACGGCGTTGGGTGGCATCGCCCCGGCTACCATCGGCGGGTCGCGGCCCTGCGCCGCCGCTCAGCCTGGAGCCTTCCCGATGCGCAACAGCACCCTGTCCCTGGCCCTGGTGGCCGCCCTCGGCCTGCTGGCCGGATGCCACTCCTCGCCCCCCGATGCCAGCGCCACCACGGCGGCCGTGGCGCCCGACGCGGACTTCGCGCGGGTGGCGGAGTCGCTGCTGATGCGTGCGCTGGACCGCAGCCCGGAGTGGTCGGTGTTCGCCGGCCGCTACGACAACGCCGCGCACATGACCATTCCCGATGCCTCGCGCCGCGCCGATGACCTGGCGTTCGCGCAGGCGGCGCTGGCCGAACTGGCCGCGTTCGATCCGGAGAGCCTGCCTGCCTCGCAGCGCATCGACCACATGCTGCTGGTGAACCAGTTCGAATCCTCGATCTGGTACCAGCGCGAGTTCCGCGACTGGGCCTGGAACCCGGCCAACTACAACGTCGCCGGCACCGTCGCCCTGCTGCTCAACACGCCCTACGCCGAAGAGGACGATCGGCTGCGCACGGTGATGGAGCGCATCGCCGCCGTGCCGGAGTACTACGCGGCCGCCCGCGCCAACATCGACGATCCGACGCCCGAGCACGTGGAGCTGGCGATCGTGCAGAGCCGTGGCGCGCTGGGCGTGTTCGACGACGGACTGCGCGAGCGGATCGCGGGTTCGGGGCTGTCCGTGGACGAGCAGGCCACCTTCAACCAGCGCATCGATGCCGCCCGCGCGGCGATCGAGGGCTGGATCGGCTGGCTGGAGGGCGAGCAGCAGCGCCTCGCCACCGCCCCGGACCCGCGCTCGTTCCGCATCGGCGAGGCGCTGTACGAGCAGAAGTTCGCCTACGACATCCAGTCGCACTACACCGCGAGCGAGCTCTACCAGCGTGCGCTCCAGGAGAAGGAACAACTGCACGAGCGCATGGACGCGATCACCCGCGAGCTGTGGCCGAAGTACTTCCCGTCCACCCCGATGCCGGACGATCGCCTGGAGCGGATCGGCATGATGATCGACCACCTGTCGGCCCGGCACGTGGAGCGCGGGGAGTTCGTGGACGAGATCAAGCGCCAGATCCCGCTGCTCGGCGAGTTCGTGCGCGAGAACGACCTGCTCGACCAGGACCCGACCCGACCGCTGGTGGTCCGCGAGACCCCGGAGTACATGCGCGGCGGCGGCGCCGGCGCCTCCATCAGTCCGCCCGGCCCGTTCAACCCCACCGCCGACACCTATTACAACGTCAGCCCGCTGGACGCCTACAGCGACGAGCAGGCCGAGAGCTTCCTGCGCGAGTACAACCACTGGGTGCTGCAGGTGCTCAACATCCACGAGGCGATCCCGGGCCACTACACCCAGCTGCTGCACGCCAACAAGAGCCCGAGCCTGGTCAAGAGCCTGCTCGGCAACGGCGCGATGATCGAAGGCTGGGGGGTCTACGCCGAGCGGATGATGCGCGAGGAAGGCTGGGGCGACCAGGAGCCGGAGATGTGGCTGATGTACGGCAAGTGGAACCTGCGCGTGGTCACCAACGCGATCCTGGACTACGCCGTTCACGTACTGGGCATGACCGAGGACGCGGCGATGGACCTGCTGCGCAGGGAGGCCTTCCAGGAACAGACCGAGGCGGCCAACAAGTGGCGCCGGGTGAAGCTCTCGCAAGTCCAGCTGACCAGCTACTTCACCGGCTACGCGGAGATCTACGACCTGCGTGAACAGCGCAAGGCGGAACTGGGTGAAGCCTTCAGCCTGAAGGACTTCCACAACCGCTTCCTGTCGTACGGCAATGCACCGGTTTCCGCCATCGCCGAACTGCTGCGCGAGGAGTACCCGGAAGGCTGAACGTTCGCAGCTTGCTAACCGCGGCCTCACCGGTCCTGAACATCACGTCCTGAAAGATCGGCCCCATTCCACAACGGAGAACGGACCGATGACCAAGACGAAGCTTGCCCTCGCCCTTGCGGCGAGCCTGATGTTCAGCGCCGGGGCCGCCCTGGCCAACGATCCGGAAACCGATCCGGCGCAGGAGCTGGCTCAGGCCGGGACCGCCGACGAGATCGACCAGGACAGCGCGCTCACCAACACCGAGCAGCTGGACCAGATGGATTCCGACCAGCCGATCGACGATACGTGGATCACCACCAAGGTGAAGAGCAGCCTGCTCGCCGACACCGACACGGCCGGCACGCGGATCGAGGTCGAGACCAACAACGGGGTGGTCGCCCTGTCGGGCAACCTCGACAGCCAGGCCCAGGTGGATGCCGCCAAGCGGATCGCCGAGGGGATCGAGGGCGTGGTCGAGGTCGACGCCAGCGACCTGCACTTCGGGACCATGGCCGATTACGAGGAGTAATCCTCGGGCCACGCAGCCGGCAAGCGCAGCGCCTCCGGGCGCTGCGCTTTTTTCATGTCAGTCGCCGACCGGGGCCGGCGGCACGCGTGGCTCCGCCGGCGCGCCAGTGGCGGTGAACAGGACGTCGGTCGAGGAGTTGAGGGCGGTTTCCGCCGAGTCCTGCACGACCCCGACGATGAACCCGATCGCCACCACCTGCATCGCCAGGTCGGTGGAGATGCCGAACAGCCCGCAGGCCAGTGGCACCAGCAGCAGCGAGCCGCCGGGCACGCCGGAGGCACCGCACGCGCCGACCGTTGCCACGAGGCTCAGCAGCAGCGCGGTGGGCAGGTCCACCGGGACCCCAAGCGTGTGCACCGCCGCCATGGTCAACACGGTGATGGTGATCGCCGCGCCGGCCATGTTGATGGTCGCGCCGATCGGGATCGAGACCGCATAGGTCTCCTCCGGCAGCTCCATCCTGCGGCACAGTTCCAGGTTGACCGGGATGTTGGCCGCCGACGAGCGGGTGAAGAAGGCGGTGATGCCACTCTCGCGCAGGCAGGTAAGCACCAGCGGATACGGGTTGCGACGGGTCTTCAGGAACACGATCAGGGGATTGCCGACCAGGGCCATGAACAACATGCAGCCCAGCAGCACCGCGAGCAGGCGGGCGTAGTCCAGCAATGCCGACAGTCCGCTTTCGGCCAGGGTGGCGGCGACCAGGCCAAAGATGCCCAGTGGCGCCAGCCGGATCACGAGCCGTACCAGCCAGGTGATCGCGGCGGAGAGGTCCGACAGCGCCGCGCGGGTGCCCTCGGACGCATGCCGCAGTGCAAGCCCCAGGCCGGCGCCCCAGGCCAGCAGGCCGATGTAATTGGCGTTGGCCAGTGCGCTCACCGGGTTGTCGAACACTTGCATCAGCAGCGTGTGGAGCACCTGGCCGATGCCCTCCGGCGGGGTGAGCTCGATGCCTTCGGGCAGGGCCAGCTGCAGCGTGGTCGGGAACAGGAAACTGGCCGAGACCGCTACCAGCGCGGCCGTGAAGGTCCCCACCAGGTACAGGCCGAGGATCGGCCGGATTCCGGTCCCGTGCCCGCTCCGGTGGCTGGCGATCGCCGCCATCACCAGCACCAGCACGAGGACCGGCGCGACCGCCTTGAGCGCGGCGATGAAGACCGTGCCGAGCAGGCCGGCGGCCGCGCCGGCACGCGGGGATGCCAGCGCCAGCAGCGTGCCGGCGACCAGGCCGATGACGATCTGGGTGACCAGGCTGGGGCGGCGCAGGAAGGCGGGGAACGGCATCGGCAGGTTCCATCGGGCGGGCGCCCGGAGTGCGGAGCGCCCGATTGTGGCCCCTGCGGCTGCCCTCGCGCGACCCGCGGGGTGGCAGCTCAGCCCGCGGCGCCGTCGAAGCCCTGCTGCCGCCAGGCCTCAAACACGGTCACGGCGACTGCGTTGGACAAGTTGAGGCTGCGGTTGCCCGGGCACATCGGCAGGGCCAGCCGGCGAGCGGCAGGCACCTCCTCCAGTACCTCGCCGGGCAGTCCCGCGGTCTCGCAACCGAACAGGAGTGCATCGCCGGGCCGGTAGGCGACCCGGTCGAAGCGCACCGTTCCGCGGGTGCTCAGGGCGAACACCCGTGGCGCGTTGCCCTGCCTCTCGGCGATGGCCGAGAGTGCCGCGGGCAGATCGTCATGCACCTGCACCGGCGCGAACTCGTGGTAGTCGAGGCCCGCGCGGCGCAGCTGCCTGTCCTCCAGCGTAAAGCCCAGTGGCCGCACAAGGTGCAGCCTCGACCCGGTGTTGGCGCACAGGCGGATCACGTTGCCGGTGTTGGGCGGGATTTCCGGGCGGAACAGGATGACTTCGAACATCGCCGGATTGTAGGGCCGCTTCGCCGCTCACCGGTCGTGCACCGGGCGTGCCACGACTTGTGACCCATGCAGGCTCTTCACGCCGCGGGTAGCATCCGCCGGATGCCCGACCGGGCAAGCCGATCCAGACAAGGAGTGTGCAATGACCGTGCTGTTGAACAAGGGCGTGCTTGCCCTGGCCCTGTCCACCGCTCTCGGGACCCTTTTGCTCGCGCCGCTGCCGGCCTCCGCGCAGCAGGCCGACGCGTCCGCCGCCGCCACGGTCGATATCCCGTACGAGGAATTCACCCTGCCCAATGGCCTGCGCGTGATCGTGCATACCGACCGCAAGGCGCCGATCGTGGCGGTGAACATCTGGTACCACGTCGGCAGCAAGGATGAGCCGAAGGGCCGCACCGGTTTTGCCCACCTGTTCGAGCACCTGATGTTCAACGGCTCGGAAAACCACCGCGGCGAATACTTCGAGCCCTTCGAACTGGTCGGCGCCACCGATCAGAACGGCACCACCAACACCGACCGCACCAACTACTTCCAGAACGTGCCGACCACTGCGCTGGACACCGCGCTGTGGATGGAATCCGACCGCATGGGCCACATGCTCGGCGCGGTCGACCAGAAGACCCTGGACGAGCAGCGCGGGGTGGTGCAGAACGAAAAGCGCCAGCGCGAGAACCAGCCCTACGGCCAGGCCTGGACCAAGCTGATGGCCGCGCTGTACCCGGAGGACCACCCGTACCACCACAGCGTGATCGGCTCCATGGCGGACCTGGACGCGGCTTCGCTGGAAGACGTGCACCAGTGGTTCCGCGCCTGGTACGGCCCCAACAACGCGGTGCTGGTGCTGGCCGGCGACATCGACGTGGAGACCGCCCGCGAGAAGGTCACCAAGTACTTCGGCGACATCCCCGCCGGCCCCGACATGGCGCAGCCGGAAGTGGACGTGGCCAAGCGCCCGGCGGACACCCGCGAGGTGATGGAGGACCGCGTCCCGCAGGCCCGCATCTACCGCGTCTGGAACGTCGCCCAGACCGGCACCGTGGATGCCGACCGCCTGCAGCTGGTGGCCAATATCCTGGGCAGCAGCAAGACCTCGCGCCTGCAACGCCGGCTGGTACACGAAGAGCAGCTGGTGGACTTCATCAGCGCCTTCCAGAGCGATTCGCAGCTGGGTTCGAACTTCGAGATCATTGCCAACGTCAAGGACGGTGTCGAGCCGGAGCGGGTCGAGGCGATCATCGAGGAGGAACTGCAGCGCCTGATCACCGGAGGCGTGACATCCGAGGAGCTGGAGCAGTCCAAGACGGTGTTCCGCAGCGGCTTCATCCGCGGCCTGGAGCGCATCGGCGGCTTCGGCGGCAAGGCCGACGCGCTGGCGAGCTGCGAGGTCTACACCGGCGACCCGGGCTGCTTCCGCGAGTCGATGCAGAACATCGCCACGGCGACCTCCGCCGACCTGCAGGCACTGGTCGGCAAGTGGCTGGACGAGGGCTCGCACACGCTGGTGATCGTCCCCGGCGAGCGCACCCCGCTGCCGGAGGAGCCGGCGGTGGAGCCGGAGCCGCTGGCAATCCCGGAGATCGACCCGCAGTACTCGACCGTGCCCTCCACCGTCGACCGCAGCACCGGCGTGCCGCTGCCGGAGCGCTTCCCGGAGCTGGTCTTCCCCGAGCTGCAGCGCGCCACGCTTTCGAACGGGTTGCAGGTCATCCTGGCCGAGCGCCACACGGTGCCGGTGGTGCAGTTCAACCTGCTGATGGACGGCGGCTACAAGGCCGACGCCGCGGGCGGCCGCGAGCTGGGCACGTCGAGCTTCACGATGGGCATGCTCGACGACGGTGCGGGCGAGTACGACGCGCTGGGCTTCGCCGCGCGCGCCGAGTCGCTCGGTGCCAGCCTGTCCGCCGGTGCCTCGCTGGATGGGGGCAGCGCCAGCCTGTCGGCACTGAAGGACCAGCTTGGTCCGTCTCTGGAGCTGTTCTCGCAGATGCTGCGCCAGCCGCGCTTCGAGCAGTCGGAGATCGACCGCGTGCGGGCGAGCTGGATTGCCGGCATCCAGCAGGAGAAGGCCAACCCGAACTCCGCTGCGCTTCGCGTGCTGCCGCCGCTGCTCTACGGCGAAGGCCACGCCTATGCGATGCCGTTCAGCGGCTCGGGAACCGAGGAGTCGATCGCCGCGCTGACCCGCGAGGACCTGGTCGACTACCACCGCGACTGGGTGCGTCCGGAAGGCGCCACGCTGGTCGTGGTCGGTGACACGACGCTGGAGGAGTTGCTGCCGCTGCTGGAGCGGCACCTGGGCGACTGGCGCGGCCAGGGCGAGGCCCCGGCACCGGTCGAGGTGGAGCAGGTCGCGCTGCCGCAGACGCCGCGCATCTACCTGATCGACCAGCCCGGTGCGGTGCAGGCCAACATCTTCGCCGGCCAGCTGGTGCCGTCGACGCGCTCGCCCGACGCCACCGAGTTCGAGCTGGCCAACACCATCCTGGGCGGCCAGTTCAGCTCGCGCCTCAACATGAACCTGCGCGAGGACAAGCACTGGGCCTACGGTGCCTACAGCTTCACCAGCGGGGCGGTGGGACAGCGTCCGTGGATCGCGTTCTCGCCGGTGCAGATCGACCGCACGGCCGATGCCCTGGCCGAGCTGCAGCGCGAGATCAGCGCGTTCGCCACCGGCGTCGCGCCGCCGACCGCGGAGGAGACCGAGAAGGTCCGCGCCGCCGAGATCCGCAGCCTGCCCGGTGCCTACGAAACCTCGCGCTCGGTGGCCGGCACCATCGCCGGCATCGTCCGCTACGACCGCCCGGACGACTACGTGTTCCAGCGCCGCGACGAGATCGCCGGGCTGACCGCGCAGCAGCTCGACGCCGTGGCCCAGCGCACCCTCGACCCCTCCGCCCTGACCTGGGTGGTCGTCGGTGACCTGGGCGAGATCGAAGTGCCGGTGCGCGAGCTCCAGCTGGGCGAGGTCCAGGTGCTCGATGCCGATGGCCGGCCCGTCGCGCCGCACACCGAGTGACACTCCACGCGGAGCCCCGGCGGCCGTGGCAGCCACGGTTCAGCCCGGGCTCCGCGGCAGTGCCCAGAATCGCCCAGTCCGTCCCTCACCTGGAGTCCGCCATGCGCCTGTCCATCCCGGTCCTCATTGCCTTCGCCGCAGCGAGCTTCTCCGCCGGCTGCACCTGGGTGCACATGGCACCCGGCGCGAACGCCGTGCAGGTCATGGCCGGCGGCGACCCTCCGGCGTGTCCGAAGCTGGGCGAGGTGGCGGTCTCGGTGAAGGATTCGATTGCCTTCTACGATCGCAACCCGCTGCGAGTGCGCGAGGAACTGGAAACGCT
>Ga0079224_100000662_pt1 | contig 35364 bp, 29 predicted proteins | sample Stecom2015_FD_80414 | JGI IMG/M metagenome (GOLD analysis project Ga0079224, IMG submission 80414) | Agricultural soil microbial communities from Utah to study Nitrogen management - Steer compost 2015 | ecosystem: Environmental > Terrestrial > Soil > Agricultural land | place: USA: Utah... | reverse complement strand
GTTTTGTATTGGCGGAGAGGGAGGGATTCGAACCCTCGATACGCTATTAACGTATACACACTTTCCAGGCGTGCGCCTTCAGCCACTCGGCCACCTCTCCAATAAACTGTTTCAAATCAGCGATGTCGTCGCTCATTTGAGGGCGCAAACTTTAATGGTTTTGGCTGCGTTTGGCAACTCCATGTTTTGAATTCATCAAAAAAATTTTCCGAAGGGCCTTACGACGGCCTCGGACATAACAAACCCCGGATCCATGACGTATCCTTTCAGGAAACCCGCTCAACACGTCCAGGAGAATGACCATGCTGATGAAAGCCGACCAATCCACCCTGTTGCTCATTGATGTCCAGGAACGGCTGATGCCTGCCATTAGCGAAGGCGATGCGGTTGCTGAGCGCTGCATTACGCTGGCAACCATCGCCGGACTGCTTGGCGTTCCGGCGATTGCAACCGAGCAGCTACCTGAAAAGCTTGGGCCGAATCTTGAAGGCGTTAAGGAGCTCTGCTCCACAACCCTGGCGAAAACCCATTTCGACGCCTGCCCGGACGGGCTCATCGATGAATTGCCAGAAGGCCGGCAACATATTGTCATCGGAGGCTGCGAAACCCACGTATGTATGCTGCAAACCGCCCTGAGCCTCCTGGATGCCGGCTACAAGGTATGGGTGGTGGCCGACGCCACCGGGTCCCGTAGCGAACTCGATCGGGACGTTGCCCTGGATCGACTGCACCAGAGCGGCGCTCGCATTGTTACCACTGAAATGGTGGCTTTCGAGTGGATGGTTCACTGCAAGCACCCACACTTCCGCGACATTCAGGCTCTGATAAAGTGAATGACAGAAGGTAGACACGTTATGCTCAACATGGATTTTTCCCAGCGCGTTGTTATCCGTACCCACGGACAACGCTGGGTCCCCAGCCCCGCCGCAGGCGTTGAGCGCAAGCCACTGGCCCGAGAGGAAGCCGAGCGGGGCCACGCTACCAGCGTTGTACGCTATAAGCCCGGCTCCTCCTTCTCTACCCACGAACACCCTCTGGGTGAAGAGATTCTGGTGCTTGAAGGCGTTTTTTCCGACGAGAACGGCCACTATCCGGCCGGCACCTACATCCGGAATCCTCCGGGCAGCAGTCATGCACCGTTCAGCGAAGAAGGCTGCACCCTGCTGGTCAAACTCCATCAGTTCGACCCGAGAGATACCGCGACGGTTCGAATCGATACCAATGCCGGCCACTGGCTGCCCGGCATTGGCGGTTTACAGGTTATGCCGTTGCACGAATTCGAGCATGAGCACGTTGCCCTGGTGAAGTGGCCGCCCAACGAGACCTTTCAGCCACATCGTCACTTTGGTGGAGAAGAGGTTTTTGTGCTGTCCGGCGAATTCTGTGATGAACACGGCCGTTATCCCGCCGGGAGCTGGATTCGCAGCCCGCATCTGAGCCAACACCATCCGTTCGTAGAGCATGAAACGGTCATCTGGGTAAAAACCGGTCACTTACCGGTCAATTATTCTCCTGAAACGTAAAAAGGGCCCCAATCGGGGCCCAAGAGAGCGTGCAACGCTGCTAGCTAGAGATGATAGTCAGGACGCGTAACGCCCTTGCCACCCGGCGCCACCCAGCAATTCATCACTGGCCCGCTCATGGCCATTCCCCGTGAGATGCAACTCACCTGCTGGCACCGCGAAGACGTGGTAGGCCTCAGGACCAAACGGATCAAGAGCGGTATCGATGTATTGGAACCGATCCGGAACCGGCTCACCCGACATTGCCACCCGGAACTGGCGTTCCACCGTGGGTGTGGTTACATTCAATGGCTGCTGTACCCAAAGGAAAACCGCCTTATGCGGCACCAGATACTCGCAGCGTACCACTTCATAACCCTCTCTCAAGGTCAGGGTGGTAGGCTCTTTACCAGGTTCGAGTCTGAACTTGTGAATCGTTTTCATAGCTGCGCTCCTCTGGATACTGCGGAATACGATTCCATAATGGGGCAGCACAAGCTTCGATAAAATAAGTTTTCTTAAGCAAAAAACATCGACTTTTTCGAGGATTTAACAGCTTGGCGCCTAGCGCTCAAAGATCCCCTGACGAGCCTCACAGATTGCGCGCACACCCTCGTGGGCCAGCTTGCGGCTTCGGGTGACTGCAAACAGCTGGTCTGTCACTTCATCGAGCGAAGCAATCAAAGCCACCTGATACTGCCGGCACACCTCATCCTGAATCATCGTAGGGGCCGCGAATACACCGACTCCCTCACGACCAAACACCTTGATAAGGGCGCTGTCATCGACTCGGGCAACCAGGTTCATTCGCACATTATTGAGGTTGAACCAGTGCATCAGTTTCTCGAAATACGGCGCATCGGTGGCGTTCGCGAGCAGCGGCTGGTGGTTGAGCGAGTGAGGAAAGCCGGTTTTGAGCTCCTCCGCCAGTTCAGGTGCAGCGAACAGACTGATGGTAGACCGGGACAGCGGATGAACCGCAAAACGCTCAGGTGATTCTGCCTGGGGCATTCTGTCGGTCAGTACCACGTCCAGCTCCTTCCTCTTGAGGCTAAGCAAAAGGTCTTCGGTCCGGCCGGTCCGGCATTCCAGTTGCACGGGCCGGTTCAGTTTCATCGCCGGGTGAAGAAGGTAATAGGCAATAAGCTTGTGGATAGACGCCGATATACCCGCAGACAACGAAAGCGGCCTGTGTTCAGGCCCCGCCCTCAAGGTTTCAGACAACTGGCCGGTCAGCTCGAAAATTTCATCGGCATAACTGCGAACCATGTGGCCAAGTTCTGTGAGTACCAGTTGCCGGCGTTCGCGGCTGAATAATCGGCCGCCCACTGCGCCCTCAAAGGTCGCAAGCTGGCCACTGAGGGTCTGGGGAGCCAGATCGAGCACCTCGCTGGCCCGGGCAATGGAGCCTTCGCGACTGATTACCCAGAAATAATAGAGATGCCGGAGGTTCAGATTCTCCACATCGGTACCCTACTCCGCATTTGACAGTTCCCGACTATTTTTTGCGATAGATAATGCCGGGATGACACTGGACCATTTCATAGAGGTTGGGAAGCCCGTTCAAAGACTCAGAGGCCCCAAGAATCAGATAGCCCCCGGGGTTCAGCGCCCCATGCAGCCGGGTAAGGATGTCCTTTTTCAGATCCGCCGAAAAATAGATCAGCACATTTCGGCACATGATAATGTCGAATTTGCCGAGCATGTATCGGTCCAGCAGGTTCAATTCCTTGAATTCCACCATGGACTTGATTTGCGGGCGAATCTGCCACCCACCGTTAGCCGAGGGGGTAAAAAAGTGCTTCTGGCGTTCCGGGGATAGCCCCCGGCCGATGGCGATCATCTCATATTCGCCACGGCGGGCAACTTCCAGCACGCTTTTGGAGATGTCCGTTGCGGTGATCTTTACATCCCGTAGCTTACCTGGCCGGGTACGGCGGAACTCGTCCACCACCATGGCTACAGAGTACGGCTCCTGGCCAGTAGAACAGGCGGCAGACCAGATTCTCAGGGGCTGGAGTGAATTACGCTCGGCGAACTCCGGCAAGAGCTTTTCCTGCAGAATCCGGAACGGATGATTATCCCGAAACCACAGCGTCTCGTTGGTGGTCATCGCATCAATGACCACTTCGCGCAAACCCGCCCGACCAGGCCTCTGCAATCGCTCGAGAAGCTCTCCAAGGGAGTTCAGGCTGTTTTCTTCGAGTATCCGCCGAAGCCTGCTCTTCACAAGGTACTGCTTGTTATCACCCAGCAGAATGCCGCACGCATCCTGCAGGAACTTTTTAAAGGCTTCGTATTCCTGGGGCGTTATGTCCGCTTTCATTGGATCTCTTCGTGGGTGAAACCGTCAGCCGAGCATCAGTGCTGATCAATAATCTCCATTACTCGCTCGGCCAGCTCATCCGGGCTGAATTTCGCCATGAAATCGTCTGCGCCCACTTTCTGCACCATCGCCCGGTTAAAGACGCCACTCAGCGAGGTATGCAGCATGACATACATTTCTTTCAGCGCCGGGTCTTCTTTTATTCTGGTAACCAGGGTGTAGCCGTCCATTTCCGGCATCTCAACATCAGAGATAATCAAAGACAGGTGGTCGTTTGCTTTTGAACCGTCCTCGGTAATCTCCTTGAGATATTGTAGCGCCTGCTTGCCATCGTTTTTGGTAACCACTTCCATTCCGATAGCGGTCAAACAGCGCTCAATCTGCCTGCGAGCCACGGAAGAATCGTCCACCACCAGCACGGGCAAATGGCCGGGAACCCGTTCCGCACTTCGGCTGACCAGCTCTTCCGTCACATCTTCCCTGAGCGGAGAAACTTCTGCAAGAATCTTTTCTACATCTATGATTTCTACAAGTTTATCGTCAATCTTTGTAACCGCTGTCAGGTAGACATCCTTCCCCGCCCCCTTCGGCGGAGGGAGAATATCCTCCCAGTTCATATTCATGATCCGGTCTACGCCCGTTACCAGAAAGCCCTGGGTTTTACGGTTGTACTCCGTGATGATCACGAAACTGGTGGACAACTGCTCCTGCGGGATACCCGGCAAGCCAATCGACATACTCAGATCGATAATGGGAATGGTTTCACCACGGATGTGGGACACCCCTCGGACCACGCTCCGGCTGTTGGGAATCGACGACAGCTTGGGGCACTGAAGCACTTCTTTGACCTTGAATACGTTAATGCCGTACATCTGCTGGCCCCGTAAACGGAACAGCAACAGTTCGAGCCGGTTCTGACCGACCAGCTGGGTGCGCTGGTTAACGCTGTCTAATACCCCTGCCATGATGCTTTACTCCTGGCGTGCCTATACCGGCATCAATATTGCTTCAATCTTTGTAAGGTGGTTTCAGGCCTGTCCAAGACAATTCTTTGACGCCTGAAGACCTGTTAAGGGTTAACGGCCCAAGAACCCGAATCCTTAACGAATTTCGACAAAACACACAGATACAGACAGCATAGGACAAACCGGTGCGTATGCGAATCATCTTTTTGGCTGCATTGTGCCTTTTACTGAGCCCGGTCACTCAGTCTTCAGAACGTACCACTGCTGAAACCATCCGTAACGCCGCCCAGACGTTTCTGGCCGAGTGGTCCGAAACCCTTGCAGCCGAGGGCTATGAAAGCAGCCATGAAGTCGGCGCTATCGACAGCCGCATCGCCCTTGCCGCCTGCGATCAGGGGCTGAACACCGAATTTGCGGGCGATCCTCTAAAAACCACCAGCCCGTCTGTGCTGGTATCGTGTAGTGGTGAACGCCCCTGGAAAATGTACGTGACCACCAGCGTTGAGGTTCATGGCCCTGCCCTGGTAGCGGCTCGACCCCTGGCACGCGGAGAGCGTTTGACGCCGGATCTGGTAACCGTAAATTCGGTCCAGATCAACGCCAGTCGCCGCGGCGTACTCACCCGGAAGGAATCTGTTTCAGGCATGATGATGCGCCGCCCGGTGAATGCCGGCACGGTAGTGACCCCGGATCTCCTTGAAGCCCCCAACGCGATTGAGCGGGGTGATCATGTTATTATCACTGCGCGTTCAGGCTCATTTTCGGTGTCTTCTCGCGGTAAAGCACTGGCGAGTGCAGGGGTTGGAGAGCAGGTTCTGGTAGAGAATCTCCGCTCGTCCCGGACAGTCAAAGCCCGTGCGGTTGGCCCCGGGCGGGTCGAAATTCCGATGTAAGGCAGCAAAGTCGCAAGAGCGGCAAATGTTTTCCGTTTTGTAACTAAAGTATGGCGCGGATTTGCCGTTAAGCAGATATAAACCCGAATACGCCACTTTGATGTGGCCCCAGGCAAGCAGGTATTGATATGTCAGTTGACTTAAATGGAATTGGCCCAGGCCAGGTCAACACCACTCGCACCACGGCCGACAAAGCCTCAGGCAATCAAACGTCACAGGCGCCCACAGGCGAGCAAGCCAAGGCCCAAAGCCCCGCTGCCCGTGGCGAAAACGTGAATCTGAGCAATCAGGCGAAAAACCTGAAGCAACTTGAGCAGAAGCTGGGGGATTACCCCGAAATGGACGATGATCGTATCGAACAGATTCGTTCTGCTCTTGAGAACGGCACCTACAAGGTAGATGCCCAGAAACTGGCCCAGAAAATGCTAGAGATGGATAAAAGCATTTTCGGGTGAGTAAAGCATGAACGCACATGAACAGTTGAAAGCGATTCTTCAGGAAGATATCCGCCAGCTTGAGCTGCTGGCGGAGCTTCTCCACCAGGAAAAATCCGTGCTCTCCTCTGCGGATATACAGCCCCTGCAAGAAATGACCAGCCGGAAGAACCAGATTCTTGAAGGCGTTCGTGAACGCGCCAAAAAGAAAATTCACCTGCTGGTGAATATGGGCTACAAGCCCAACGCAGGAGAGCCATCACGATTCATTCGGGCCGCAGGCATGGATGAGCTCCACCAACTCTGGAAAGACGCAGACGCCCGCTTGCGCGAATGCCAGGCCGTGAACCAGAACAACGGCCGAATTCTCGGGCACCTGCAAAAGCGCCTGTCACGTCTTACCGACATCTTCCGAGGCGCTTCCGCCCAACAGAAGCTCTATGGCGCCAAAGGCCAGCAGACCAACGTCTCAAGCACCAACATCCTGGCCAGCGCCTGATACACCAAGCGCCCAGAGAAAATAAAATGCCCGGAGATTTTCCGGGCATTTTTCGTTTCAGGGCAAGGTTTTCAGCGCGTGTAGATGGTCATCTGCGAATCGGGGTGAAAGCGGATATCCCGGATACTGACATTGCCCATGGGAGGTGTTTGCCCGCCCATCACACGAATGTTGTCCATCCGGATTTCCTCAATACGCTCAGGAAATGCCAGCCTCAGGCCTCCATCTTCCTGTAGCGAGTAGCGAGGCTCTGAGTCCCGGTAATGCACACCCGTAATCGTAAGGTCGGAATCCAGAAAGCTGAGCACCGGCACGAATACGTTGGCCGCCAGCCTGATTCCTTCCACCACGTCGACATCGGGGGAGTCACCCGAGGGATCGCCCTGGGCGCTGCCTGGCATGGAAGAGACCGCCTCCAGGCGCTCCATCAGGCCGATACCGCTTTGAGCAGACACTCCTGACATTTCTTCTTCCGACAAGGGCGTGAGACCGCCCCGTTCATAAAGCTCGCCCGCTTCAGCGCCAATCTGCGCTGCGTTGGTGTTGCTGGACGCCAGTGAAACCAGGGGCTGAAATGGCAGAGTGACCATGGTAACCAGCGCCGCTGCATTACGGTAACGGGACTGATGCTTGAGTACCCGGTGGAGCTCCCGCTCTGAGATCCAGCCGGCAGCGATTAACACCTCACCGAGGCGCTGGCCGGTTTCCCTCTGAGCCCGAAGCCCTTCTTCCAGCTGACCTTCAGACAGGTAGCCACGATTGATCAACAACCGGCCAAGCCGGGATTTCTCTTCAAAACCCTGACGGATTCTCACCAGATTCCTCCTGCAGTATCAGTGATCACCGTACAACCCGGCCCGGTATTCAACAATCAAGTGAAGCGTAGCCCACAACCTCTGAGCATGCTGTTCTGATTTACCCTTAATGGCGTAATGATCTGTTAAGATCTGCACAAACTTCGTAATAACCGGATTATCTCAGTATTCTGGTCACCACCTGTAACAGAGAGCTGCCTTGAAATGACAAATTCCGTAAAACACATCTCGATTGTGATGTCTGTCCTCTTTGCCTTCGTTGCCACTCTGCTGACAACCTCAACAGCCATGGCCCAGAGCGAGGAACCAGCACTTCCAGAGGTCCGCTTTGTGACGACGGAAGGCGCATTCGTGCTTCAGCTGCGGCCCGACGTCGCTCCAAAAACCGTTGAAAACTTCCTGGCTTACGTAAACAACGGATTTTACGACGGCACCATCTTTCACCGTGTAATTCCCGGCTTCATGGTCCAGGGCGGCGGATTCGATGAGAATCTTGGACGCAAACAGACGAGAGCCCCCGTCGTGAATGAAGCAACCAGTACCCTGCCCAACCTCCGAGGCACCATTGCCATGGCCAGGACCAATGCGCCGGACTCAGCCACCAGCCAGTTTTTCGTTAATGTGGCCAATAATGACTTCCTGAACGCCGGAGTGCGGGGCCCGGGTTATGCAGTCTTCGGCAAGGTTACCGAGGGCATGGGCGTGATTGATCGTATCGCTGGGGTTCAGACCGGCTACCAGCGCGGCATGGCCGATGTCCCCGTGAGCCCCGTCATTATCGAGTCCGCCGAAGAAATTACGAAAGACAACTGAGCCCCATGAGCCCCGACCTTCTTCCGCCGGCAATGGAACCGGCGGAACTGATATGGCAAGACGGAGTGCCTGAATCGGCCCGCTTTGGCGATGTCTATTTCAGCCGAGATGACGGCCTGGCCGAGACCCGTTATGTGTTCATCGAGAGAAATGAACTGCCCGGGCGATTCGCAGAACTCAATAGCAACAGCCATTTTGTGATCGCCGAGACCGGTTTCGGCACCGGGCTCAACTTCCTGGCAACCTGGGCAGAGTGGCTGTCGCAACGCCCCGACGGGCAAGACCACGCAATTCTTCACTTCATCTCGGTCGAGCGCTATCCCCTGTCTTTGGCCGATCTGGAAAAGGCCCTGGAAAGCTGGCCAGGGCTGCAACCCCTGGCCCGGGAGTTGATTGAGAACTACCCTCCGTTGATAAAAGGGACTCACCGCCTGGTGCTTGGCGGCGGCGCTATCAGGCTTACCCTCCATTTTGGCGATGTACTGGACGCCTGGAACGAACTGGAATTCGTGGCCGACGCCTGGTTTCTGGATGGATTTGCACCGTCACTGAACCCCGACATGTGGCTCGAACAGGCCATTCAGCAGATTCGTGCTCATAGCAAACCGGGCACCACCCTGGCCACTTTTACCTCAGTTGGCAGGGTTCGTCGCGCTCTGGCCGATAAAGGCTTTGACATGCTGAAAGTGCCCGGTTTCGGCCGCAAGCGGGAGATGCTGACCGGCAGATTTCCAGCGGCGGAACAGGTCGTTGCACCCGCCGCCGGAGCGGAGCCCATAGCCATCATTGGTGCCGGCATTGCTGGTGCCGCTCTGGCCCGGAATCTTGCAGAACGGGGCGTTCCGGTGGTGCTTATCGACCAGGCCAATGGCCCCGGCGCGGGCGCCTCCGGCAATGACCAGGGGGCGCTGTACGTAAAACTCGGTGTCGAGTACAACGACCAGACAGAGCTCGCGGCCACCGCGCTTTCCTTCAGCCAGCGTTTCTACCAGCGATGGCAGGGCGAATTCTGGCATCCAAGCGGTTTGCTGCAGCTTGCAGCCACGGACCAGGAGCAGGATCGTCAAAGGCGATTTCTGGAACGCAACACCTACCCTGAAAACCTGCTGGCGGCCGTGACAGCCGCCGAAGCAAGCCGTATTGCCGGCATGCCTGTACAGTGCGAAGGGCTCTGGTTCCCGAGTTCCGGCTGGCTACAACCGGCCCGTGCGTGCCAAACACTCATCGATCACCCGCACATCCGCACGGTTTTCGACTTTAACGTCGATACGCTGCGGTATGTGGACAATCACTGGGTGATAAAGGCCAGTGACGGAAGATCACTCAGGGCAACAAAGGTTGTGGTTGCCGCCGGCCATGAAAGCGGCTCTCTTGCTCCTGTGCCAGACGGCCAGTCGCTGCGCCTGAAGCCAATTCGCGGACAGGTCACCCGGTTACCGGCAGACGACTGCCAACTTCCGGACGTGGTCGTCTGCGGCACCAAATACCTGAACCCCGTTTATGAAGGCAATGCCATAACCGGTGCCACATTTGATCTGCGTGACGATAACCCGGTACCAACCCCCGAGGGGCATCAGGAAAACCTGGACCAACTTCGGGAACTGCTGCCCTCCGTAAACATCTCAAAGCACATACAGGCAGAACACCTTGAGGGACGCGTGGCATTCCGCTGCACCACACACGACTATCAGCCGGTGGCTGGTCCTTGCCCCGTCAACGACGAGGCAGTCCAGCCCGGCGTGTTTCTGCTGACGGGTTTCGGCAGCAAAGGCCTGGTGTGGGCTCCCCTGCTGGCTGAATATCTGGCCGACCGGATCTGCGAGCAACCGCCCTGCCTGAATACCCGGCTCGCCCGTCGTGTGGAAACGGGACGTCTTTACCGGAAACAGCTAACCGGATAGTAATAAACTCTTGCTATAGCGAACGGTCAGGCGGCCGATAAACGTTCATAAGGTGGTGGTAAAGGGGAGAATCCCCGGAGAGGTGGAATCATGTCCATTTTCGTCAGTGAACCCGGGCGCCCAATCGGGACCCGGTTACCCGAAGCGTTCCGAAGTCGCCGGGTGGGTGATGTCACCGAGCTGTCGGAGTCTGCGGCCATTTCTGCCGAACATAGCGAAGCTACCGATGCCGAGTTCCAGCAGGCAGTCCACAGCGGTGGCGGTGGCAGCCGCTTTCGCGCACTTCAGGAATATGGTGCCGCTGCCGCCGGCGAACGTCGGGAAGAAAGGGTTTACCTGCCAGTCGCCGACATCAGCTCACCAGCCCAGTTCTCGGTTCCTGCTTCTGCCACCGTCGCAGAGGCATTGGATACCATGGAAGAACACGGAGTACATCATCTGGTGGTGCTCGCCGATAGCAATGTGGCAGGTCTGATCGATCTGCGCTGGCTCCTTTCCTGGATTCACGAGCACAGTTCAGAGGCTTTGGACCAAAGCCTGATTCACATCGAACTTCCGGCGTTTCTGACCGCCTCTCCGGAAACAGATGCCCATCAACTGGCTCGCCTGATGCTCGCTCACCGGCTGAATGCCGCGCTGGTGATCAATGCTGCCGGAAAACCCGCCGGTGTGGTCACCAGCACAGACTACCTGAAGCTCTATGCCAATGCCGGCCGGCAGGAAGGATCGGTCTGAATCCTCCCTGACCTGCCAGCCTGGGGATTACGGCGCTATCGGTGTCAGTAACTCACCTTCCGGACTGAAGACAAGCACCATTCTCTCGCCGTTTCTGTCCGCCAGCGCCACTACCTCATCGTCGCGATAATTTTCCAGGTCGAGAATTTCCAGACCTTCGAATGCCAGCTGCTTACGCCAGTTCCGGAACGCTGCGTCGGATTCGGATGTGTCCACTCGGGCCAGGATACTCGCTGTGCCAGACACCGGCGCCGCCTGACCTTCAACAAAACTCCCGTTGGTATTGCCCGACACCACGATATCACCGTCGAACCGGACACCGCTGGTCAGGAATTCATTAGAAAGGTCATCCGCATCATCAACGGTGTACGCGCTCAGAGGTTCGCCTGACGTATTGAATCCAAGAACAAAACCAGCGCGGTTATCCAACGGTGTGCGAATAATCTCATCCTCTGCGTTATCGGTACCGGCGTCCTCTGGCCGGGCTTCACGAAATCGGTAGCTATAGGGTGCATCGCCGACCAGCACAACCCCTGCACCGCCATAAAGACCGTCTCTCAGTGATTCAGAGCTGTCTTCACCTACCTGATACACGGTCGGTGATTCTCCCGTGTTGCCATTGAAGGAATACGGACCAACATTGCCCAGGCCATCAAGCGTCAGTGGCGATGACCCGAACAGCAGCGCCAGCGAGCCTTGTGAGCTACCACCGACCACGGTCTCATTACCGGAGGAGCCCACCTGCCGCGCCCAGGCCAGGGTCGGCTCCAGAGCCCCTGCGTTCTCGGCAGTATCAATGCGGGCCAGGAAACTGTCGGTCCCGCCCTGATAGGCACCGGTATTCCAGGCACCTCGGGTTTCCCCCCCTACCAACACATAGCCAGTGGTGCCGTTTATGCCAACCCAGCGCACAGAATCGTCGGCCGGCGTGCCAATCCGATAGATTTCATCGGTCCAGCTGGGAACATACTCCCCCATAGCACCATCAAAATGGAACAGGGCTGTTACCGCATCAACCCCGCCCACCGGTGTGCCCAGGACTGCCTCGTCAGAGCTGAAAGCAACGGCAATTTCATAGCGATTTACGCGGTTATTGTTTTCAGTGACCGTTCGCACACCCACGTCCAGGAATACCTCAGACGGTTGCAGTGCCACTGCCGGGTCTGTCACCTCAACAGTCTGGCGCTCCGTGCCTGCCTGGTCATAGATGCGGACCTGAACCTGATTGTTCCCCGGAAGGTAGCCAGCAACAAACAGCCGGCCCTCATGGCCCAAAGCCACATCCGTTGCCACAAAGCCATCATTCCAGGCCAGCGGTGCGATCAGGCGGTTCAAGTTCAGTCTCAGCAGTGTTTCAGATGCGCCTCTCGCATACCCAGCCCGACCAGCCTGGTAATCGACGTCTACACCGATCGGTGCTGCGTTGTCGTCCAGTACCTCCGCCAGGTTTTGGTAGTTGAGTGCCTCTACGCTAAAAACAATCTCATTCTTTTCCTCGGGAAAGACCAGCTCGTTGTTTTCCTTGAGCTCCCCGGGGGCATCAGGATCATCTTGCATTATCCTGAAGGTTTCCGGCTCGAACACCCCGGTCAACGAGCCCATGCGTGTCAGCCTCGCCTTGAATTCGGTTTCACGGTCACCCGTCAAAATTGCGCGATACTCGCGAGTCGTCTCGATATTAATCGTATCTCGAATGCCGCCATTGACAGTTTCGATGCTAAGTACCGGTTCATTATCCTCAATCGAAAGGTTGGCTTTGACCTCGACACTGCCATTGCCCAGCGAGGCAATGCCCTGACGGACTTCGGTCAGGACCATAGTCGCGACTTCCGTAGGCTCCGGAATAAGATCATCAACCACTTCGAAGGGAATGTAACACTCGGTTATACCCGGCTTCAGCGTAACCACACCGCTGGTTGCGACACTGCCACTCGAGTCATACTCAATATACTCAAGTGGATTGCCCTCCCCATCGACGGGATGATTGGCTTCATCACTCAAGGCAACCAGATCTTCCCCAATAATGGCTGTACCGGTGTTCGCACGGCTGTATCTGCAGTCCTGATGGGCTGGATCAGTTTCGTCGTTATCGCAAGCAGCTGGATCGAACTCTGAACGAAGCTCAAAGGCAATCTTCACTTCCGTCACAGACGGTTGATCCAGTGTAACTTTTGCGTAAGCCCTTTTGGTGGGATAGGTGACAGTCTCTGATGGGCTATCAGGATCTTCCGGCGTGCTTCCATCATCGGCGAACAGGGGCAGCGCATAGCTGTAAGTACCCTCGTCCAACTCAGGCACCGCACACCGCTCTTCCGACTCATCGTCAGACGCCTGACTTTCACCTTCTTTCAGGTTGGCTCCGTCGAGGGTAACTACGTTCCGCTTGACTTCAATATCAAACGGCTGAAAACCCGCCATGCGGCCGTCCGTAGTGACTATCTCAATATTCTCGGTCTGGCCAAGATCAGCTTCACCCCGGTTGCCCCCGGAGAGCCCAGGCACACCGCGCATGATAATACCCTGACGGGCCTTATTGCTGGTGTCTTCCAGCGCAAGCCAGGATGGTGCATTGGTCAGGGAGTAATCGAGAATGCTTTCGCCGCCATAGGCGCCCCAGTTGTAGTAATACTCCACCCCCAGATAGGCGGTGGTTGGCGGGGCCCCCAACAAGGTGGGCTGGTCAGGATCTTTTTCGGTCTTGCAGCCGGTCGCTGCCAGGGCAAACAGGGCAACACCAAGGAGGCGGCCCGAGGCGGTTGAGCGGGAGAACAAATCGGCGCGCATGCAAAAATCCGTTTCATGACGTTATTGTTATGGCCGTGCCCGGGTGCCTGGCACCCGGTTTACACACCGTTACAGATCAACGCCATGGTAGCCAATTTGAATCCGGAGCGATCTGCGCGAGTTCTCAGATTCTTTGGCCAGCAGCCCTCAGACCTCGATACCATGCTCCCGTAGCAGGTTGGCCAGCCCTTCCTCGTCCAACACCGGCACCCCCAGCTGCTCAGCTTTGGCCAGTTTGGAGCCGGCGGCCTCGCCTGCGACAACGCAGGCGGTTTTTTTGGAGACACTACCAGCAACCTTGGCACCGAGCTGCTCAAGCTTTTCCTTGGCCTGATCCCGTGTCATGCCGGAGAGAGTGCCGGTCAATACCCAGGTCTGGCCATTGAGGGGCTGTTCATCCGCCGAAAGCACCTGCTCTTCCTGCCAGGTGACACCTGCCTCTTTCAGAGCCGCCAGTGTTTCCTGGTTGTGGGGCTGATCAAAGAAGCTCCGGATATGACCGGCCACAATCGGCCCGACGTCAGGTACCGTCTGCAGAGTTTCTTCATCCGCTTCGGAAATCGCTTCCAACGTGCCGAAATGGGCCGCCAGTCCCTTTGCGGTTGCCTCACCCACTTCACGAATACCCAACGCGTAGAGGAAACGCCAAAGCACAGGTTCCCGGGAGCGGTCGATGGCGGCAATCAGATTAGCAGCGGATTTGTCGCCCATGCGCTCCAGGCTGGCAATCTGGAATTTCGTCAGGCGATAAAGATCCGCCACGGTGCTGACCATGCCCTCGTCTACCAATACCTCGATCAGCCGGTCCCCAAGCCCCTCAATATCCATAGCCTTCCGTGACGCATAGTGCCGGATCGCTTCTTTGCGTTGAGCCGGGCAATAGAGACCGCCGGAACACCGGGCAACAGCTTCCCCTTCAATCTGGACAATATCTGAGCCACAGACCGGGCAATGCTCTGGCATTTCAACCATCGGCGCCTCGGCCGGGCGTTTTTCTGGCACGACCTTCACCACCTGCGGGATAACGTCTCCGGCCCGGCGAATGAATACCGTGTCGCCGAGGTGAACATCCAGGCGCCGGATCTCGTCCATGTTGTGCAGGGTCGCATTTGATACCGTAACGCCGCCGACAAACACCGGTTTCAGGCGGGCTACCGGTGTTACCGCTCCGGTTCGGCCCACCTGGAATTCCACATCTTCAATGACCGTCAGCTCTTCCTGGGCCGGAAACTTGTGGGCGATAGCCCAGCGCGGGGCGCGGGAAACGAAACCCAACTCCTGCTGGAGATCGAGACGGTTTACCTTGAACACAATGCCATCGATTTCGTAGGGCAGGCTGTCGCGCTTGGCCATCAATTCGTTATAGGCATCCAGGCAGGCTTCCACCCCCTTGGCCTTGCGCATTTCCGGATTAATCCGGAAGCCCCAGCCCCGGACAAGCTGCAGGCTGTCCCAATGGGTTTCCGGCAGTACCGTTTCATCGGTCACCGCCATACTATAAGCACACAGCTCCAACGGACGCTTGGCGGTTACGGTCGATTTCTTCTGGCGCAGACTTCCGGCAGCAGCGTTGCGGGGATTGACAAAGGTCTTCTCGCCCTGCTCGGCCAGCCGCTCGTTGAGTTTCTCGAAACCGGCACGGGGCATGTAGACCTCTCCCCGAACCTCAACAAGATCCGGGTATCCCGAGCCGCGAAGTTTGAGGGGTACCGACGGAATCGTGCGGATTTTGGCGGTGATATCCTCGCCGGTATAGCCATCGCCCCGGGTAGCGGCGCGGGTTAAGGCGCCGTTTTCGTAGTGCAAGCTGACGGCGAGACCATCAAGCTTGGGCTCACAGACATACTCAATGGCGCCGTCCTCACCCAGCCGGTCACGAACCCGACGATCAAAATCCCGAAGTTCGTCCTCACTGAAGGCATTATCCAGCGACAGCATTGGCAGGCGGTGGGTGACTTCTTCGAAACTGGTCTCAGCGCTGCTGCCTACCCGACGGGTGGGGGAATCCTCTGAGGCCAGTTCCGGGTGTTCGGCTTCCAGATCCTGCAGTTCCCGAAACAACCGATCGTACTCAGCATCGGGAATCCTGGGGTCGTCCAGAACGTAGTAGTAGTAATTGTGGTCTTCGAGGGTAGCGCGCAGAGAATCCACGCGCTTCCGGATAGTTTCGGGAACGTTAGTCATCGGGTCTGGGGTCCGGACGGGCTGCTAGGCTCGCTGGGAGCGCTGTTTGCGTTCAAACTCACGAATGCGCTGGCGACAGTGCTCAATGGTTTGCGGTGTCATCACGCTTCGACGCTCGTCTTTCAGTTCACCACCGAGGTTTCGCACCACACACTGGGCGGTTTCAAGCATGAACTCGAAGGCCTGCAACGCATTGGTGGGCCCTGGCAGGCTCATGAAGAAACTGATACCGGGGGTGCTGAGCCCGGCCATGTCCTGAGGGCGAAAGGTGCCCGGCTCCACGGCGTTGGCCACGCTGAATTGCACAGGCGTGGTGGTGTCCTCAGATTCATGGCGGTGGTAAATGTCCATATCGCCATGCTCCAGGCCGCAGGCCTCAAACAGGCTCTTGAGCTTGCTGCCCTGGAACTGCTCACCGCTGCGAGCCAATACGTTGATCACCAGCACTTCCCTGGCCTCCGGGCGATTGGCTCCAGCCAGTGGCTGATTCTTGCGCGGTTTCCCAGGCGTTCGCCGGGCGGTATCTTCCTCAACTTCGGTAGTAACCACCGGCGGCTCTTCCGCTCGGGGTTCGGGTTCGGCTTTGGCCTTTTCAGGCCGGGTGGGCCTGGTTTTCGGTTTATCCGCTTCTGGTTCCGGAGTGCTGGTTTCCTCGGGATCAAGGGACTCGGGTTCTTCTATTTCCGGTTTCACAACCCTGGGCGGACTCAGGATGCCGTCATCCTCATCGTCGTCCCGGGCGCTCCAGCCGGATTCCGGGGTTACATCGTCTTCTTGATCAGCACTTACGGGCGCGGACATATCGCGCTTCAGATAGCCCCGGTCTTCCAGTGTCGAACGGGAAACCGTGCGGGCGCCGCCATTGGGCAATTCCGGGTTGAAGTCATCATCCAGCGGGGAATCCTTGAGCTCGTCCGCACCCATACCAGACGAAATGGCCATGGATTCCTTCCGGGCACGCCGCATACGGCGCACACCGTCAATCACAATTCCAATAATAACCAGGGTACCTATGGCAATTAACCATTCCCTAAGTGACATAATGCTGCTGTCCTGTTTGCAGTTTGGAACGTTGCTACTCTAAGAAAAGCCCGTAATGAATACAACGCACACCGGGCCCAGATGGCGTTATTGTCATGGTTGGCGAGCATTTCGCCAACCTTGCGCGCATCAGGCTTCCGCCAGTGCGGCGGCCTCATCCACATCGACAGAAACCAGTCGCGAACAGCCTGGCTCATGCATGGTGACCCCCATCAACTGATCCGCCATCTCCATGGCAATCTTGTTATGGGTAATGTAGATGAACTGAACCTGTTTCGACATCTCCTTGACCATATTCGCGTAGCGGCCCACGTTGGCGTCATCCAGCGGCGCGTCCACTTCGTCCAGCATACAGAACGGAGCAGGATTGAGCTGGAAGATCGAGAACACAAGCGCGATGGCCGTCAGCGCCTTCTCACCCCCTGACAACAGGTGAATGGTGCTGTTCTTCTTGCCCGGCGGCCTTGCCATAATGGCCACGCCGGTTTCCAGCAGGTCTTCCCCGGTTAGCTCAAGATAGGCATTACCACCACCGAATACTTTCGGGAACAGGGCCTGCAGGCCGCCATTCACCTGATCGAAAGTCTCCTTGAAGCGCTGCCGGGTTTCCCGGTCAATCTTCCGGATGGCATTGTCCAGGGTTTCCAGCGCTTCCATCAGGTCGTTGTGCTGTTCGTCCAGGTAGGTCTTGCGTTCGCTTTGTACCTGATACTCTTCAATGGCCGCGAGGTTAATTGCTCCCAGGCGCTGGATACGGTTACCGATTTTCTCCAGCTCTTCGGCCCAGACCTTTTCTTCAGCATCCTCTGGCAGCTGTTCGAGCACTTCCTGGAGCTTAACGTTGAGTTCCTTGAGCTGCTCAATATGGTTGCCGGACCGAATTTCCAGGGCCTGGGATTCCATCTTCAGTTTTTCCAGCCGAGCCCGGATTTCCTGAACCTGATGTTCGGTTCGGCTCCGCCCCTGTTCACGATCACGAACCTGTCGATCAATCTCTTCCAGGGCATCCCGGGCGGCACTGAGCTTTTCTTCTTCCGCCAGTCGTCGTTCCAGCAAGCCTTCAAGTTGCAACTGGAGATCCTCAATAGGCTCCTCGGCACTTTCCCGGGATTCCCGAAGGACATCCAGTCGCTCTTCAAGCCGTTCTTTCTGCATCTGCATCCGGTCGATGGTTTGCTGCAGTCCGTCGCGCTGGCTCTGGAGCGTCTGCAACTGAAGTTGCAACTGATGAGCGTGGTCACGATCGTGCCGGGCTTCCTGGCGCAGGCGGTCGAGGTTTTCCCGAAGAGAATCCCGTTGCTCCAGCAACTGCTCTTTCTCTTCATCGCTGTCCTCGCTGGATGCAAGTGCGATGTCCCACTCTTCACGGGCTTCCTGAAGGTTGGCCTGCTGCTCTTCCAGAGCCAGGTCTACGTCTGCAATGTCTTCCCCGATCCGGGACAGCCGGGCGTCAATCTGTTCTGCCCTGGCTTTCAGGCCGCTGGCACGGGATGCCAAAGCACCAAGCTCCCGCTCAATGTCACTTTGGCGTGCCTGGGCCTCGTCCCGTTCGGTTTCCGCACGTTCAGCCTTTTCTTGCAGCTGCTCGAGTTGCTCGGTTGCCTGCTCCAGCCTGGCTTCTGCTTCCGCGAGCTTTGCCTGTAATTCCGCCACTTTTTTCTGCCGCTCAATCACACCGACCTGAGCGGTGTCAGAGTCAGGCATCAGCAACCAGTCCCGGGACAGCCAGACACCGTCCCGGGTGATGATGCTCTCACCGGGCCCCAGGCCAGCGCGGCTGGCCATGGCTTCGGGAAGGGTATCGGCAGCGTGAACCGCAGAAAGCAGTTGGCTGATCCCTGCGACACCGCTTACCTTGGCCGCCAAACCATTGGTTGAAGGCGAGGCTGCACCGTCACTGACCACGGCAAAACCTTTGGGTGCCGATTCCAGCGCCGTAGCCAACTGATCAAACTCCGGCAATGTCAGGCCTTGGGTGAAGCGTCCAATGACCTGCTCCACGGCGAACTCCCAGCCGTCCTCAATCGACAGTCTGGCGGCAAGCCGCGGCGCGTCGGTCAGCCCCTGATCGGCCAGCCACGATTGCAGGGCATCGTCGCCTGCGCCCATCTGTTCATCCAGCAGTGCCTGCTGGGACTCCAGCGTGGCTTTAAGACTCTGAACCGTCTGGCGATATTCCGATGAACTCTGTTCGGCTTCGCGCAGCGTCTGTCGGCTGGAATACACCTGATCCTGCAATTGCTGAATACGCTCTGAGGCTTCTTCCCTTTTCAGTTCAAGGGTTTCCTGTTCTTCCAGCAGTTGCTCCAGCTCCGAGCGGTCCAGTTGCCCGTCCAGAAGCGCCTGCTCATCCCTCAGTTTCTGTTGTCGGGTTTTAAGCTGTTCTATGGCGTCCTCAAGAGAGCGGATCCGGGATTGTGCCAGTTCGGCCTGCCGGCGGGCATCCGATGAACGGGTACTGAATTCGTCCCAGCGGTGCTGCCAGTCACTCATGGCCTCTTCTGCCTGCTGGAGCTTCTCGGCCGACTCCTCTGAACGTATCGCCAATGCCTCCTGCTCAGGCTCGATCATGTCGAGCTCTTCCCGGAGAGAGGCCAGCTTTTCTTCATCCTGTTCCAGTTCGCGGCCTAATTCACGCTGGTTGGCCATGGCCTGATCCAGCTCTGCCGCAGTCTGTCGGCTGCGCTCGCGCTGGTGCTCCAGACTTTGCTCAATACGGGCAATGTCGGCCCCGGCCTCATAGTACCGGGCCTGAGCCCGGTTAAAGTGCTCGGTCCGTTCATGGTGGTCTTCCCGGAGCGATTCCAGGGAAGTTTCCAGGTTCACCCTTTCGGTCAGAAACTTTTCGAGTTCCAGCTCAGTATCGCGGATTTTACCGCGCCAGGTCTGAAGATCGTCATCCAGGGCTTTCCAGCGCAACACCGTCAGCTCGGCCTTCTTTTCGCGCTCTTCCTGTTTGTAGGCTTTGTATTTTTCCGCGGCTGCCGCCTGTCGTTCCAGGTGCTGCAGCTGACGGCCAAGCTCTTCGCGAAGGTCTGTCAGCCGCTCCAGGTTCTCCTGGGTGCGACGAATGCGGTTCTCGGTTTCCCGCCTCCGTTCCTTGTACTTGGAAATGCCCGCCGCTTCCTCGATATACACCCGCAATTCCTCGGGTTTCGCCTCAATCAGCCGGGAAATCATGCCCTGCTCGATGATGGCGTAACTGCGCGGCCCGAGACCGGTGCCGAGGAACAGATCCGTGATGTCGCGGCGTCGGCATTTGGAACCGTTCAGGAAATATTCAGACTGCCCTTCACGGGATACCCGGCGTTTCACTGAAATTTCATTGAACTTCACAAACTCGCCAGGCGCGGAACCGTCGCTGTTGTCAAAAACAAGCTCAATAGACGCCTGCCCCACCGGCTTGCGGGCACTGGAACCGTTAAAGATAACGTCGGTCATGGATTCGCCACGCAGGTACTTGGCGGAACTCTCGCCCATTACCCAGCGAACGGCATCGATAATATTGGACTTGCCACAGCCGTTAGGGCCCACCACTGCCGTCATGTTGGAGGGGAAAGGCACCGTGGTGGGATCAACGAAGGATTTGAATCCTGCGAGCTTGATGGACTTCAGCCGCATATCAGGCGGTCTCCTCCGTGAGAATACTCAGAACCTGGCGGCGCTGGTGCTCGCCAAAATCCTGAATAACCCGTTGCAGACGCTCAGGATCGCCCTCAACGGCAGCATCGGCCAGATGACGAAAGAAGGTACCGGTTTCTGCAATCTCACTCCGGAAATGATCCAGCGCCACATAGTAGGTGCGGCTGATGGCGGGGCGGAAATTTTCCAGGGTTTCTTCAAGAAAGGGGTTTTCGACCAGGCGGTAGGCATACTGCATGACGCCGAACCCCGCCTCAATAACCCGCTCTGCCGCATCCGGCGCATTCGAGTTCAGGGCATCAATAACGGCCTGCATTTCCTTCACCTGCCCCATCACGCCGCCGAGCTGCTCACCTGGCCAGCGCTCCAGTACCTTGCGAGCCAGCATGCACAGAAGATCGATGTAAATATCGTACAGCGCATTCACCGAATCTTCCGTCAGTTCCGAGACCACCGCCCCGCGCCGGGGATAGATTTCAACCAGATGGCGCCGCTCCAGAATCAGTAGAGCCTCACGCACCGAGCCGCGACTGACATTGAGATCGCCAGCAACCTTGAGCTCCTGAATTCGCTCTCCCGGCTTGAGATCGCGAACAACAATACGCTGCCCCAGATGCTGGGCAATCTGTTCGGATAGGCTTTCCGGTGCCTGAAATCTCATAAATCAACAGCTCGCTTGGTACATTCAAGCGCAGGAGTTTATCACAGGCTTTTGGCAGCCCCACCCCTTTGTCTGACATTTCGATTGCAGGTCTTCAGAACCGGCAATCCACTGCCGGAAATTTGACGAACAGGCAAACCTGACCTGCCAGAGCATGGAATCGACTTTATAAAACATTTCCTTCTTACTGTTTTTGTTGATTATTTATCTTATGGCACTTTTTCTGCTTGATGGTACAGCAAACCACTTTGTCACCAGCAGAGCGACCTACTGTGAAAAACCTGACGTCGATTCGGCCAAACACTTCCCGCCCCGCGCGGCTTGCAGAGTTGCAACAGTCGTTCCAGGACTGGAACAATACGTCCGATGTCATGGCCCGACTGGCCAGGCGCCTGAGCACCACCCTGTCACTGGAGGCTCAACTGTCCATGCTGGCGAAAGAAATGGCAGATATGGTGCCCTTCGATTCGCTTAACTACCGGCATCGCATCGCCCGTCAGGACTTCGTTTTTTCCACGGGAATGGGCGGCCCCCACCGTTGTGAATACCGCCTGTCTCTTGAAGGTCATCAGTATGGCACGCTGACACTACACCGCCGCCAGCGATTCAGCGAAGAAGAACTGACCGGTATTGAGATGATGCTATCCGGTGCAATCTGTCATATTCGCAACGCCTGTCAGTTCATTGCCATCGAGCAGGCCGCATTGACAGACTCCCTGACTGGCATTGGCAACAAACGGGCACTGGACGAAGCACTCCAGCGTGCCAGCGCCATGGCGGACAGACATGGCGCACCCTGGAGTCTGATTCTGTGCGATCTGGATCACTTCAAACTGATTAACGACAACCACGGCCACGTGGTCGGCGACCACATTCTGGCTCGCACCGCCGAAAAGCTCGAGCAGGCCCTGCGTAATTCAGACACGGTCTATCGCTTTGGCGGCGAGGAGTTCGCCATTCTCCTGCCCCATACCAACGAGCAGGAGGCCCGTGATGTAGCGGACCGAATCCGGTGCGCTATTGAAAGCATTCGAGTGGATGGTGGTGAAACACCTTTGACGGTTACCGCCAGTTGCGGTGTGGCGATGCATCTGACGGATGAACAGCCCGAGCAATGGCTTGCCCGGGCCGACGAAGCACTCTACCGGGCCAAGGCGGCCGGCAGAAACTGCACGCGGGTATTCGCAAGTATTTCCTGAAGAGAGGCCTCAGCGTGCTGGCTTTCTGCCCTTGCCTGCAGATGGCTTCCCGCGGGAATCTGACCGGGCTTTTGGCGGCGCACCATCGGCGACTTGCCAGCTTCCACCTTTACGCGTCCGTTGCAGCGATTTACCAGGACTCTTGCGACGCTTGCGATCATGGGCAGCCTGCTCTCCCGGAGTTTTCTGGGGTACAGCAACGCTGCCGAGCCCGACGGCACGGCTCAGCGCATCAACACCCTTTTGATCCAGCTCTTCCCAACGGCCCATGGTCAACCGGCTGGGCAGGAAGATCGGTCCATACCGTACCCGCTTGAGACGGCTCACCCGAACGCCCTGAGATTCCCAAAGGCGACGCACCTCCCGGTTGCGACCTTCCAGCAAGGTTACGTGGAACCACTGGTTCATACCTTTGCCACCCGCCGGGCTGATATCGGTAAACTTGGCCATGCCGTCTTCAAGCAGCACACCTTCCTTCAGGCGCTCAATCATGGCGTCATCCACTTCACCGAATACCCGAACCGCGTATTCCCGGTCAATCTGACTGGAGGGATGCATCAAGCGATTCGCCAACTCACCGTCGGTGGTAAATAACACCAGACCGGTAGTGTTGATATCCAGACGCCCAATGGAGATCCAGCGCTGGTCCTTGAGCCGCGGCAGGCGGTCAAACACAGTGGGCCGCCCTTCCGGGTCTTTCCGGCTGGTTACTTCGCCCTCTGGCTTGTTGTAAATCAGCACCCGACGCACAACCTCGGCAGCTGAACTCACGTCCAGCAGCTTGCCATCAAGCTCAAAACGATCAGAAGTGGAAGCCTTCTGGCCAGGCTGAACCGGAACGCCATTGACCAGCAGTCGACCGGCCTCTATCCAGCCTTCCACTTCCCGCCGGGAACCAATGCCGGCGCGGGCAAGCAGCTTCTGCACCCTCTCCAGGCCTGCACTGAGAGACTGTTCGCTACGGGCTGTTTTGTTTTCGGGGCCTTTTGCCGCCATAGGGGTAGATATCCTTGATATACGGAGCTGAAACCTGGGGTTTCAGTGAAGTGTCTGATCCGATTCCGGCGCCTCGGACTCCGCCTCGGAGTCCGGGTTGGCACCGGAATCATCAGGAGAGTCGAATTTGATCTCTCCCTGCATGTTCTGCTCTATTTCCCGACCGATTTCTTCAAGGTCGCGTACCTCAGAAAGCGGAGGCAGTTCATCCAGCCCGGTCAGGTTGAAATAATCGAGGAACTGGCGCGTGGTTGCATACATGGCAGGCCGCCCAGGGACATCCCGATGACCAACCACCCGTACCCACTCTCGCTCAAGCAGTGTTCGAATGATATTGCTGCTTACCGTAACCCCACGAATATCTTCGATCTCGCCACGGGTGATGGGCTGACGATAGGCAATCAGGGCCAGGGTTTCCAGAAGCGCCCGGGAATAACGCTGGGGCTTTTCCTCAAACAGCCGACCCACCCACGGCGCAAACTCCTCCCGAACCTGCAATCGGTAGCCGCTGGCAACCTTGCGAAGCTCGAAGCCACGGCCTTCGCAGGATTGCTCCAGCATCATCAACACATGCTCCATCACCTGCCGGGCCGGGCGCTCGTCTTCGCCAAACAGCTCGCGCAACTGCTCCAGCGACAACGGCTTGCCGGCGGCCAACAGTGCCGCCTCCGCAATAGCCTGAATACGGGCCAGATGTTCTTCGTTCATAGTGTCACTCGATCCTTCAGCTTGCCGCCCGTGCTCTGACATGGATGGGGCCAAGCACTTCCGCCTGAACGATTTCAATCAGCTGTTCTTTCACCAACTCCAGTGTGGCCAGAAAGGTCACAACCACGCCAAGCCGGCCTTCTTCCAGGGTAAACAGGCTCTCGAAGGTTACGAACCGGTCGCCCTGCAATACCGACAGAATGTGAGACATTCGCTCCCGTGTCGATAACCGCTCTTTCTCGACATGGTGGCTGGTAAACAGATCAGCCCTCTGCAGTACACCCTGCAACGCCAGCAACAACTCCTTCATATCGACGTCCGGATGAGGTTGTGATGACGGAAGCTTGGGCAAGGCAGCGGACGCCATAAAGGTATCCCGCTCCATGCGCGGAATCTCGTCGATATCCTCCGCCGCTTTCTTGAACCGTTCGTACTGTTGAAGCCGGCGAATCAGCTCTGCCCGGGGATCGATATCCTCTTCATCGTCACTCTCCTGGCGGGGCAGCAACATGCGGGATTTGATCTCCGCCAGGGTCGCCGCCATCACCAGATATTCGGCTGCCAGTTCGAATCGCATCGCTTCCACCGCACCAATGTAATCCATGTACTGGCGGGTGATTTCACTGACATCAATATCGAGGATATTCATGTTCTGGCGGCGAATGAGGTACAGAAGCAAATCCAGCGGCCCCTCAAAGGCCTCCAAAAATACCGCGAGGGCATCCGGCGGGATGTAAAGATCCTTGGGGATGTCCACCAGGGGTTTGCCGGATACGAGCGCCAGCGGCACCTGTTCCGGTGTCGTTGCCTGCGCCTCTTCCGGCTCCCTGGTGTCTTCGGTCATGCCTTTGCCAGCCTTTGACGTTATTGGCAGTCAGGAATCAGCGGTAGCTGAGCCCCATCGCTGCACGGACTTCTTCCAGGGTATCGCGGGCGGCATCACGCGCATGCTCTCGCCCTTCCTGCAAAATGGAATGCACCAGATCCGGGTTGCTCTCGTATTCCCGGGCACGCTCATGCAGCGGCTTCTGCTCTTCGATGATGGCATCGATCAGCGGCTTCTTGCAGTCCAGGCAACCAATGCCGGCGCTGCGACAGCCTTCCTGTACCCACTGGCAGGTTTGCTCGTCCGAGTAGACTTTGTGCATACCCCAGACCGGACACTTCTCCGGTTCGCCCGGGTCTGTCCGGCGCACCCGCTGCGGGTCGGTCTGCATGGTCCGGATCTTTTGCGCAACACTGTCCGGATCTTCACGCAAGCCAATGTAATTGTTGTAGGACTTGGACATTTTCTGGCCATCCAGCCCTGGCATCTTGGATTCCGGCGTCAACAGCGGCTGCGGTTCAGGCAATATCACCTTGCCGCCGCCTTCAATGAAGCCATATAGCCGCTCGCGGTCACCCAGAGAAATGTTCTGCTGTTCTTTGAGCAGGGCCCGAGCGGTTTCGAGCGCCTCAAAGTCGCCCTCTTCCTGATAGCGTTTTTTCAGGCTGCGGTAGAGCTTGGCGTTCTTTTTACCCATCTTGACGATAGCAGCCTCAGCCTGCTCTTCGAAACCGGGCTCGCGGCCATAGATGTGATTGAACCGGCGGGCGATTTCCCGGGTAATCTCTACGTGGGACACCTGGTCTGCACCCACCGGCACCTTGCCGGCACGATACATCAGGATATCCGCAGTCTGGAGCAACGGGTAACCGAGGAAGCCGTAGGTGGCCAGATCCTTTTCCCTCAGCTTTTCCTGCTGATCCTTGTAGGTGGGAATTCGTTCCAGCCAACCCAGGGGCGTGATCATAGATAACAACAGGTGCAGCTCGGCGTGTTCCGGTACCTGGGACTGGATAAACATGGTGGACGAGCCAGGATTAACACCGGCCGCCAGCCAGTCGATGACCATATCCCATACGCTTTGCTCGATGCCTGACGGGTCATCGTACTGGGTGGTCAGGGCGTGCCAGTCCGCTACAAAGAAGAAGCACTCGTACTCGTGCTGGAGCTTGACCCAGTTTTTCAGCACACCATGGTAGTGGCCGAGGTGCAGCTTGCCGGTCGGACGCATGCCGGACAACACTCTTTGCTGGGAATCGACAGAACTCAAAGCACGAACTCCTTCTTTCTGTTTATAGAGCGCCGGAGATCAGTACCGGAACTGGCCACTGAAATCAGGCTGACCGGGCATTATAGTCTTTACACTCGCCGGCGTTAAGCAATGAGGCACAAAACCGGAGCCCCATAACGCAAAACCCCCGGAATTCTCGCGAATCCGGGGGTTTTGGTGAAGATCAGGCGTGGTTTACCAGCCGGTCACTTCCTTCAGGGCCTTACCGATTTCGGCCAGGCTGCGCACGGTTTTAACACCGGCGTCTTCCAGGGCGGCAAACTTCTCGTCTGCCGTACCCTTACCACCTGAAATGATGGCGCCCGCGTGGCCCATACGCTTGCCTGGAGGCGCAGTGACACCGGCAATGTAGGAAACCACTGGCTTGGTGACGTTCTCTTTGATGAACGCAGCCGCTTCTTCCTCAGCGGTACCACCGATCTCACCAATCATAACGATGGCTTCGGTTTCCGGATCTTCCTGCAGCAGCTTCAGAATGTCGATGAAGTTGGAGCCAGGAATCGGGTCGCCACCGATACCGATACAGGTGGACTGACCGTAGCCGAAGTCCGTGGTCTGCTTGACCGCTTCGTAGGTCAGGGTGCCAGAACGGGATACGATACCAACCTTACCCTTCTTGTGGATATGGCCAGGCATGATGCCGATCTTGCACTCGTCCGGAGTGATCACGCCCGGGCAGTTCGGGCCGATCATGCGAACGCCTTTACGATCAACGTATTCTTTGGCGTACAGCATGTCGATGGTCGGAATACCTTCAGTGATACAAACGATCAACTGAATACCGGCGTCGGCCGCTTCGATGATGGCGTCTTTACAGAACGGCGCCGGAACGTAGATGACGGTCGCTTCAGCGCCGGTCTTCTCTACCGCTTCACGTACGGTGTTGAACACCGGCAGACCCAGATGCTCAGTGCCGCCCTTACCGGGGCTGACACCACCTACCATCTTGGTGCCATAGGCAATGGCCTGCTCAGAGTGGAAGGTACCCTGTGCGCCGGTAAAGCCCTGGCAGATAACCTTGGTGTCTTTGTTGATCAGGATGCTCATTATTTACCCCCTGCGGCTTTAACGACTTGCTCTGCGGCGTCCGCCAGGCTGGTGGCGGCGATGATGTTCAGGCCACTTTCGGCGAGTACCTTGGTACCCAGCTCCGCGTTGTTGCCTTCCAGACGAACCACAACAGGTACTTTAACGCCGACTTCTTTAACCGCACCGATGATGCCCTCTGCGATCATGTCGCAGCGAACGATACCACCGAAGATGTTAACCAGAACGGCCTGTACCGCGTCGTCAGACAGGATGATCTTGAACGCTTCGGATACACGCTCTTTGGTTGCGCCGCCACCTACGTCCAGGAAGTTGGCCGGCTGGCCGCCGGACAGCTTGATAATGTCCATGGTACCCATGGCCAGGCCTGCACCGTTAACCATGCAGCCGATGTTGCCTTCCAGCGCAACGTAGTTGAGCTCCCACTTGGCCGCTTCCGCTTCCCGGGAGTCTTCCTGGGAGGGATCGTGCATCTCGTGGATTTTCTTCTGGCGGTACAGCGCGTTGCCATCTACGCCTACTTTGGCGTCGAGACAGTGCAGGTCACCGGCAGGGGTGATTACCAGCGGGTTGATTTCGACCAGCGCCAGGTCGCACTCTTCAAACAGTTTGGCCAGGCCCAGGAAAATCTTGGTGAACTGACCGATCTGCTTGCCTTCCAGGCCCAGCTTGAACGCCAGCTCGCGACCCTGGTACGGCTGAGCGCCGACCAGCGGATCAATTTCGGCTTTCAGGATCTTTTCCGGAGTTTCTTCAGCAACCTTCTCGATTTCCACGCCACCTTCAGTAGAGGCCATGAAAACGATACGACGGGAACCACGGTCTACCACTGCGCCCAGGTACAGCTCCTGGTCGATGTCGGTGAGGGATTCAACCAGAATCTTGCTGACCGGCTGGCCGTTTTCGTCGGTCTGGTAGGTAACCAGGTTCTTACCCAGCCACTTTTCGGCGAATTCACGGATCTCTTCTTTGCTCTTGACCAGCTTTACACCGCCGGCCTTGCCGCGACCACCAGCGTGAACCTGGGCTTTGACTACCCAGCCGTCGCCGCCGATTTCGTCTGCCGCTGCTACGGCTTCCTTGGGAGTATCGCAGGCAATGCCTTTGGATACGGGCAGGCCGTACTCAGCGAACAGCTGCTTGCCCTGATATTCGTGCAAATTCATAGTTAATGTCCCGTCTATTGATGGAGGATAACCACGTACGGAAATGAACCCGTCAGTGCACCGCCATTGGTGCAACTGGAACGAATTCGTTCTGGCAGGCCAGGGATCGCCTCGGCCTGCCGGTTACGCATGCGAAAAGCCGCCGTTATGATGGCAGCGGGGCGCCCCAGTTGGCGCCCCGTATTCCGACAATGCGTTACTTCTTCTTGCGACGGTTGGCGACGTGAATCGCACCGCCTGCAACGGCCAGGGCCGCTTCATGCACAGACTCGGACAGAGTCGGGTGCGCGAAACAGGTCAGGGCCAGATCTTCTGCGCTGGAACCGAATTCCATGGCGATCACGCCCTGGGCAACGATTTCAGACGCCTGCGGACCCACCACGTGGAAGCCAAGAATACGGTCGGTTTTCGCGTCTGCGATGATCTTGACCATGCCGGAAGCCGCATTGGCAGCCATGGCACGACCGTTCGCTGCAAACGGGAAGGTTCCTACGTTGTACTCTTCGCCTTCAGCTTTCAGCTGCTCTTCGGTCTTGCCGACCCAGGCAACCTCAGGGAAGGTATAGATGACGTTGGGAATGCAGTCGTAGTTGACCTGGGGCTTGTGCCCGGCAATACGCTCGGCAACCATCACGCCTTCTTCAGACGCTTTATGGGCCAGCATCGGACCACGAACCACATCACCGATGGCCCAGACACCCGGCGCTTCGGTCTTGCAGTTGTCGTCTACGAAAATAAAGCCCCGCTCATCCATGGTCACGCCGGAGTCTTCAGCCAGTGCGCCATCGGTGTACGGGCGACGGCCAACAGCCACGATCAGCTTGTCGAACTTGGCTTCCTGCTTGCCCTTGGAATCTTCGTAGCTGACGTTAACCAGCTTGCGTTTGACTTCCGCGCCGGTCATGCGGGCACCCATGACAATGTTCAGGCCCTGCTTCTGGAATTGCTTCAGGGCATCCTTGGCACACTGCTGATCGACCGCCGGCAGGAAGCTGTCCTGAGCTTCGATCACGGTTACTTCTGAACCCAGACGGGCCCAGACGCTACCCAGCTCCAGACCAATAACACCGGCACCGATCACGCCAAGGCGCTTGGGCACTTCGGTAAACTCCAGCGCGCCCTCGGAATCGACGATGTATTCACCGTCGAACGGCGCCGGCGGAATCTCGATCGGCCGGGAACCGGTGGCGATGATGACGTTGTCGGCTTCGTAGGTCTTCGTTTTGCCATCCTTGTCGGTGACTTCAACCTTGCGACCGGCCAGCAACTTGCCGTGGCCGTGGATGGAGGTTACGCCATTGGCCTTGAACAGGCCGGCAATACCACCGGTCAGCTGCTTAACAATGCCGGCCTTGCGCTCCATCATCTTGGCAACGTCGATTTTCACGTCCTTTGCCAGGATGCCCATGGCGTCGTAATCGTGGCTGGCTTCCTCAAACTTGTGGGTCACTTCCAACAGAGCCTTGGACGGAATACAGCCTACGTTCAGGCAGGTACCGCCGAGCACCTGGCTCTTGCCGTCTTTACCGGTCCAGGACTCTACACACGCGGTCTTCAGCCCCAGCTGAGCGGCTTTAATGGCAGCAACGTAACCACCGGGGCCTGCACCAATGACAATAACGTCGAACTTATCGGACATAATCTTTCCTGTTATCGAATTCGTTGAGTGTCAGATTACACATCCAGCAGGATACGTGCCGGGTCTTCCAGCATTTCCTTGATGGCCACCAGGAACTGCACCGCTTCCTTGCCATCGATCATACGGTGATCGTATGACAGCGCCAGGTACATCATTGGCAGGATCTCAACCTTGCCATTCACCGCCATCGGGCGCTCCTGAATCTTGTGCATACCCAGAATGGCAGTCTGGGGCGGGTTCAGGATCGGCGTGGAAATCAGAGAACCGAAAATACCACCGTTGGTGATGGTGAAGGTGCCGCCGGTCATATCTTCAATGGCCAGCTTGCCTTCCTTCGCCTTGGTACCGTACTCGACGATCTTCTTCTCGATGTCGGCCAGGCCCATGGCATCGGTGTCACGCAGAACAGGAACCACCAGACCACGGTCAGTGGATACTGCTACGCCCACATCCTGGTAACCGTGGTACACCATGTCGTTACCGTCGATGGAGGCATTCACGGCGGGGAAGCGCTTCAGAGCTTCGGTCGCTGCTTTGGTGAAGAACGACATGAAGCCCAGCTTGATGCCGTGACGCTTCACGAAGCTGTCCTGGTACTGCTTGCGCAGCTCCATGATCGGCGCCATGTTCACCTCGTTAAAGGTGGTCAGCATGGCAGCTGTCTGCTGGGCGTCAACCAGACGCTTGGCGATGCTGGCACGCAGGCGTGTCATCGGAACCCGCTTCTCGGCGCGCTCGCCCTGGCCAACGTTTACCTCAGGCATCGCAGCCGGTTTGGCCGCAGGCGCACCACCGGAGGACTTGTTGCTGTCCACGTAGTTCTGAACGTCTTCCTTGGTAACACGGCCATCTTTACCAGTGCCCTTTACCGCGCTCGGATCAACGCTGTTTTCTTCGGCCAGCTTACGGGCAGCCGGGCTCAGAATCGCATCGCCGGAAGCGGCTTCGGATTTCTCCTCGGCTTTGGGTGCTTCGGCTTTCGCTTCGGACTTGCTCTCGGCCGGCTTGGATTCACCTGCCGCGCCTTCCTTGAACTTGCCGATGACCTCACCGCTTTCCACGGTGTCGCCTTCATTCTTGAGAATTTCTTCGATCACACCATCCGCCGGCGCAACCACTTCGAGCACAACCTTGTCGGTTTCGATATCGACAATCAGCTCGTCACGGGAACAGGCCTCACCCGGCTGCTTGTGCCAGGTCGCGACGGTGCCTTCGGCAACCGACTCAGGGAAAACGGGGGCTTTAATCTCTGTTGACATTACGGATCCTTAGTTCGGTAGCTCGTCAGATTTCAAACGCGTCGTTAACCAGTTTCTTCTGCTCTTCGATGTGAACAGACATGTGTCCACAGGCAGGAGCAGCAGAAGCCTCACGACCGGCATACTGGAGATATAGCTTGGGATTCAAGCGCTGCAGTGCGTTCCGCATGTGGTGCTGACTGCAGTACCAGGCTCCCTGGTTCATCGGCTCTTCCTGACACCAGACCACATGCTTGAGCTTGCTGTACTGGCTCAGCAGTTCGTCCAGGTCATCGCCCGGGAACGGATACAATTGTTCGATACGCACAATCGCGACATCGTCCCGCTCGTCCGCCTTTTTCTTCTCCAGAAGATCATAGTAGACCTTGCCACTGCAGAGGATCAGGCGAGTCACTTTCTTGGGATCGGACGGCTCTTTCTCCGGCAGAATCGTCTGGAACGTACCGGATGTCAGGTCGTCCAGACCCGAAATGGCTTCCTTGTGGCGCAACAGGCTCTTGGGCGTAATGGCGACCAGCGGCTTGCGCAGCGGACGCTTCACCTGCCGGCGCAACATGTGGAACACCTGAGACGGCGTGGTTGGCACACAGACCTGAATATTGTGTTCCGCACACAGCTGCAGGAAACGCTCCAGACGGGCGGAACTGTGCTCTGGCCCCTGCCCTTCGTAGCCGTGCGGCAGCAACAGTGTCAGACCACACAGGCGGCCCCACTTATGCTCGCCACTGGTCAGGAATTGATCAATTACCACCTGAGCACCGTTGGCAAAGTCGCCGAACTGAGCCTCCCAAACAATCAGCGCGTTCGGGGTTGTGGTGGAATAACCGTATTCGAACGCCATGACCGCTTCTTCCGACAGCAGCGAGTCATAGATATCGAAATTCGGCTGATCGTCTTTCAGGTTCTGCAGGGAAATATGGGTAGAACCATCTTTCTGGTTATGCAGAACAGCATGACGGTGCGAGAAGGTACCCCGGCCCACATCCTGACCGGTCAGGCGGATTGGATGGCCTTCGTTCAGCAAGGTGGCGTACGCCATCATCTCGCCGTAGCCCCAGTTCAGGGACAGCGCGCCGGCCGTCATCTTCTCGCGATCATTAACGATCTTGGACACCTGACGCTGGATGCTGAACCCTTCCGGTACTTCAGTCAGCTTCTTGCCAAGCTTCTGGACAGTTTTCAGCGCGACGCTGGTCTTGCACTTCGCTGTCCACTCATGGCCCAGATACGGAGCCCAATCCACGTAAAGCTCTTTGTTGGGCTCTTTAACCAGAGACTTGACCACGTGATCGCCCTTATCCAGGGCATCCCGGTAATCTGTCTCCATCTGCTTGGCTTCGTCTTCGGTGATCACACCGGCTTCAACCAGCTGGTCAGCATAGATCGCACGAGTGGTCTTCAGCTTGCGGATCTTGTCGTACATCAGCGGCTGGGTCGCAGCCGGCTCGTCGGCCTCGTTGTGGCCACGACGACGGTAGCAGACCAGGTCGATCACCACGTCACGCTTGAATTCATTGCGGTAGTCCATCGCCATCTGGGTGGCGAACATCACCGCTTCAGGATCGTCCGCGTTCACATGAAGAATCGGCGCCTGAACCATCTTGGCAACGTCAGTGCAGTACTCGGTAGAGCGGGCATCTTCCTGCTTGCTGGTGGTAAAACCAACCTGGTTGTTGATCACGATGTGGATGGTACCGCCTACACCAAAGCCCCGGGTCTGGGACATCTGGAAGGTTTCCATCACTACGCCCTGCCCGGCAAACGCGGCGTCGCCGTGCATCACAATGGGTACCACGGTACTGCCATCGGTATCGCCACGACGGTCCTGACGGGCGCGTACCGAGCCTTCCACTACCGGGGATACGATTTCCAGGTGAGACGGGTTGAAGGCCATGGCCAGGTGAACCTCGCCACCCGGCGTCATCACGTTTGAGGAGAAGCCCTGGTGGTATTTCACGTCGCCGGAGCCGGAATCCGCGAGCTTCTTGCCCTCGAATTCATCAAACAGTTCTTTCGGATTTTTGCCCAGGGTGTTGACCAGCACGTTCAGTCGACCGCGGTGGGCCATGCCCAGCACGATCTCTTTGGCGCCATAGGAGCCCGCACGCTGAATCAGCTCATCCAGGCAGGGGATCAGACTCTCACCGCCCTCGAGACCAAAACGCTTGACGCCCGGATACCGGGAACCCAGGTATTTTTCCAGTCCTTCAGCTGCTGTCAGGCGCTCGAGGATATGCTTGCGGGTTTCAGTTTCGTATTCCGGACGGGAACGAACCGGCTCCATGCGCTGCTGGAACCAACGCTTGATGCGCGTGTCTACCACATGCATGTATTCCGCGCCGATGCTCTCGCAATAGGTCTGGCGCAATCCCTGGACAATATCGCCGAGCTTCATGCTCTCGGAACCAAAGCTCAGAGAGCCTGTCTGGAACTCCAGATCAAGATCGGATTCGCCCAACTCGTGGAACCGTGGGTCCAGATCTTCTACCTGAGGACGTTGCCAGACACCCAGAGGATCAAGCTTTGCTTCCTGGTGACCGCGGAAACGAAAAGCGTTGATCAGCTGCAGAACACGGATCTGCTTTTTATCAGCATCGGATGTGGCACTGGCAGGCACGCCATTGGTTGCCAGAAAACGCTGATTGCGGGAGATGTGCTCAAACTGCTCGCGGATGGTGGAGTGAACAATGTCGCGGCCCTGATAGCCATCGACACTCGGGAGTTTATCGAAGTAACTCCGCCACTCTTCTGGAACTGCGTTGGGGTCTGTCAGGTAGGTTTCAAAAAGCTGTTCAACATAGGCAAGATTTCCACCCTGCAGGTGGGAAGTCTGCCATAACTGCTCCATGATGCTTTCGTGCATTTTGAATAGCTCACCTTGGGCTGGTGCGGGGGAGCCAGTATGGTCGGCCAGGGGTATTTCTCAGTCAATACGGGTTATTACGGCATGACTTTGGCCACCACACCCGGCAAGGATGTTTTCCGTCCCCAGTGATTTTTATACTCAGCAATACTGCCCGGTGACTGGATAAGCGCACCGAAACAGCGTGCATAAGTTTGTACCCCGGTAAGACTTTTGACTATAAGCCTTTGGTTGAAGGCCCCGCATATAGCGAGGCCTTCAGGGGTACTATCTGGTGTCAGAACACCAGTATAGCTGGTGCTGCGAAATTTGCCGGTCAGGTGGCTCTTTGCAGCAGCAGGTTCCGGATATGACCAATCGCCTTTGTCGGGTTCAGGCCTTTCGGACACACACTGACACAGTTCATGATGCCCCGGCAACGGAACACGCTGAACGGGTCATCCAGGTTCGCCAAACGCTCTGCCTGAGCGGTATCACGACTGTCGGCCAGGAAGCGATAGGCCTGCAGCAGACCAGACGGACCAATAAACTTGTCTGGATTCCACCAGAAAGACGGGCAAGCGGTGGAGCAGCAGGCACAGAGAATACACTCGTACAGGCCGTCCAGCTTCTCACGATCTTCCGGAGACTGCAGGCGCTCAATGGCAGGCGCAGGGTTGTCATTCACAAGGTACGGCATCACTTTTTCGTACTGCTTGTAGAACAGCCCCATATCCACCACCAGGTCGCGGATGACCGGAAGACCAGGCAGCGGACGCAGAACCAGCTTGTTGTTCTTGACCACATCGGAAACCGGAGTGATGCAAGCCAGGCCGTTCTTGCCATTCATGTTCATACCATCTGAGCCGCAAACGCCCTCACGACAGGAACGGCGAAATGCGACAGTCGGGTCCTTTTCCTTGGCCAGCGCCAACACATCCAGAACCATCAGATCTTTGCCTTCCGGCAACTCAATCTCAACGTCCTGCATGTAAGGGGCGTTGTCAGTTTCCGGGTTATAACGGTACAGACTTACCAACATTTTCAGGATACCCCCTTAGTAGGTCCGGATCTTCGGCTCGAAGGTCGGAACCGTTTTCGGTGCAAAGTTCACGTCACGCTTGCCAACGCGCTTGTCCAGCGGGAAGTACATGGAGTGCTTCAGCCAGTTCTCGTCGTCACGCTCGGTGAAATCG
>Ga0079224_100000661_pt1 | contig 35369 bp, 31 predicted proteins | sample Stecom2015_FD_80414 | JGI IMG/M metagenome (GOLD analysis project Ga0079224, IMG submission 80414) | Agricultural soil microbial communities from Utah to study Nitrogen management - Steer compost 2015 | ecosystem: Environmental > Terrestrial > Soil > Agricultural land | place: USA: Utah... | reverse complement strand
ACGGCAAGCGCGATGCAGAAGCCGATGCAGAAGACGAGGACCACGGCCGAGATCACCCGGGCGATCGACGGGCCGACGATGCTCAGCACCGCGTCGACGCCGATGTGGATGCCCTTGCGCGCCGCAACACTGCCGCCGATGAACACGAGCCAGATGATCATGTAGCGCACCAGTTCCTCGGCGCCGAGCACTGCCGTGTTGAACCCGTACCGGGCGACGACGTTCGCAAACAGCAGGAACGACGCTACCAGGATGAGTGCGGCAATGAAGAGTTCCTCGGCTCTTGCGAGCCAGCGGTCGGCTTTGGAGAGCATGGGTTCATCCGATCACGGGCGTGCGGCCGGCGGCCGCACGCCCGAACCACCAGTCAGGCAGGTCAGTTCCCTGCTTCCTGCTTCAGTTTCTCGATTTCGGCGTACGCGGCATCGAGAAGATCGCTGCCGATCTCGTCGCGGAACATCTCGTGGACCGGCCGCGTCGCTTCCTCGAACGCACCGCGGTTCTCGTCAGGCAGGTAGCTGAGCTCGGCCTGGCTGTTGTCGATGATCTCGATCAGCTTGGCCTCGCGACGCGCCGTTTCCTCGCGCTGGAAATCGGCCACTTCCTTCGCCGTATTGACGACGATGTCGCGCGTGGCGGGATCAAGCTGGTCGAGCCAGCGCTTGCTGAACAGGAGAGCGTAGCCGAGGTAGGCGTGATTGCTGACGATGACGTTCGACTGCACTTCGTAGAAGCGCATGTTGACGATGGAGACGAGCGGGTTCTCCTGGCAGTCGACGACGCCCTGCTGCAGAGCGGTATAGGTCTCCGAGAACGCGATCGGCACCGCCGAGGCACCCATGGCGCGGAACTGCTCGACCAGCATCGGGCTTTCCATCACCCGCACCTTGCGACCCTTGAAGTCGGTTGGCGACTCGACCGGATTGTTGCAGGTGAACTGCTTGAAGCCGCTTTCCCAGAAGGTGACGCCAACCACACCCTGCGACTCAAGCTTGCCGAGAAGCTGCTGGCCCACGTCGCCGTCCAGGAACTTGTGTGCGATCTGCGGTGTCGGGAACAGGAACGGCAGGTCGGGAAGCTGCATCGCGGGTTCGAATCCGGACATTTTCGCGGTCGGGATGATGCCGCCCTCGATCGCCCCGAACTGCATCTGCTGCAATGCCTGGACGTCGTCTGCAAGCTGGTTGTTGGGGAAGATCTTCACCTCGACCGCACCGTCAGTACGCTCGGCCACCAGCTCCGCGAACCGCTCGGCCGCCACATGCTGGGCCGTATCCTCCGGCAGGTCGTGGTGAAACTTCAGGACCGTCTGCGCTGACGACGCGGTCGGTACGGCAAGGACAACAGCAAAACTCAGGATTCCCGCTTCGATCAGACGCCGCAATCGCATTATGCTTCTCCTCCTGTCCGGCAAGGTCTGAGTCGTTCGCGCCATGTAAGGGCTTTTTTACTTGTGGGTCAACTTCCGCGGGCAGTGAGGAGCTTTCGGCCGCAGCGACATCCCACTGCCACCGGGCCCGGCAGCCACCCTACCGTGGTCATCAGGTCGCTGGATTACGGCCCGCCCGTCTCGATCGAGACGAGCCTGCCGACTGGTTAGGCAGTGTAAGTCGTATCCTGACGGGCGTCAGCGACTGACCTTCACGCCTGCGGCCTCGCGGTCCCAGGTCGTCGGCGTGATGCCGGTCTCCCGCAGGATATGCTTGCGGACCTTGCCGGTGGGTGTCTTGGGCAGCTCCTTCACGAAATCCACGTAGCGCGGAACCATGAAATAGGCCATTCGCGGTTCGAGGAAGCGGATCAGTTCCTCGTGCGTCAGGGTGTGACCGGGACGGATGACCACCGCCGCCATCACCTCTTCTTCGGTATGCTCCGACTTCACGGGAAAGAGGGCACATTCCAACACCGCAGGATGCTGATTGACGATGCCTTCGATTTCCATCGACGAGATGTTCTCGCCGCGGCGGCGGATCGTGTCCTTGATGCGGTCGACGAAGTAGAGGTTGCCGTGTTCGTCGCGGCGGCCGGCATCACCGCTGTGCAGCCACAGGTTGCGCCACATCCGGGTGGTGGCCTCGGGCTGGTTCCAGTAGCCGAGCATGGTTACCCAGGGTTCGACCGGACGGACCAGGATTTCGCCCAGCACGTTCGGTCCAACCGGGCGATCGTTCTCGTCGGCGATCATGACCTCGAACTTGTCGGCGCGCTCCCGGCCGACGACCTGGTTGTCGGTTACCGGCGTTCCGAGCGGCATAAGGATCGGAGCGTTCACTTCCGTCGATCCGTACGCGGTGCCGACCCGGACGTCGAACCGTGACGCGAAATCCGCGACGTCCGGCAACAGCGGGCACATCAGGACCTTACGCATGGGATTGTCGGCATCGCGTTCGGTCGGCGGCTGCCGTTGCAGGAAGTTCGCCATCGCACCGAGCAGGTATGTTGCGGTGGCTCCGTAGGTTCGGACGTCGTCCCAGAAGTTGCGGGTGCTGAACTGGGTCGGAACGACTGCCGTTGCCCGCCGAATGGCGCTCGCGTAGACGACACCCCACTTGCCTGCGATGTGGAACAGCGGCAGGCCGGCCGAGTAGTAGACATCGGCCTCTTCCAGCTCCACCACCGTGGCGCAGCCATCGGCGTATTCGTAGGCGTGCGCGTGGGCGACCATCACGCCCTTGGAGTTCCCTGTCGTGCCGGAGGTGTACATGATCGCCATCAGGTCGGACTCGCGCGGCCGGTGGTCCAGTGGCACGTTGCTGTCCGACAGCAGGTCCGTGAACGGCGCAACCGAGGGTAAAAGTGCCGGCTGCGGCACACCCTCTCCGTCGGCCGGGTAGACGAAATAGCGTCCCAGCCCGGAAATCCGCTCGGACACCGCATCAAACCGGTCGAGGAAACGGTCGGCGACGATCGCGGTCCGGGCTCCCGAATCGTTCACAAGATGGACGAGAATATCGCCGCGATAGGCCGTGTTGACGGGAACTTCCACCACTCCGCGCTTGCAGCAGGCAACCCAGACGGCGACCAGTTCGACCACGTCGGGGAGCATGACGATGAGCGTATCGCCTGCGGAAAGCCCCGCCTCGGCCAACCCGCGGGCGAGTCGATCGGACAGCGCGTCGAGTTCGCGGAAGCTGACCGCGCCGTTCTCGGTGACGATCCACGGCTTGTCGGGCACCCGACGTACAGCTTCGGCAAGGACATTGGTAACGGTCCGCTGGTCGGCGACCGAGGACGACATTTCACTCCCCGTCCGTTGTTGAATCTAACGATTATTCTGCTATCCGACCGATTGGTTGTCAAAGCCGCAGAGGGGTCTCTTGCGCGCTCTCGAATGATCGGTAGGATAACCGACCGATAAGTCTAAAGGCAGTGCGGGGGCAATGACTTTACGGTGGCCCCGGCGCTTCCGACCTCCACCCGAACCCACGCAGGAGCAAGCGCATGACGTCGATGATCAAGATCAGGAAAGAGGGCTCGGTTGCCTGGATGCTGCTCGACAGGCCGGACAAGCTGAACGCGATGACCATCGCCTCCTGGGCAGAAATGGGCGACCGCCTGAACCAGCTCAACGAGGACCTGGACATTCGCTGCCTGGTGATTGCCGGTGAAGGCAAGGCGTTCCTCGCCGGGCACGACGTCGCCGAGATCAAGGAGCATTCGGAGCACATCAGCGCCGGCACCGTCGGCGCCCGTCAGCTCCGGGAATGGCAGAAGAAACTGCAGCAGACCACACGGCTCATCCGCCTCGTCCGCTTCCCGGTGATCGCCGCCGTCCATGGCTATGCGGTCGGGGCCGGTTGCGAACTCGTCTTCGCCTGCGATCTCGTGGTGGCCGAAACCGGCGCCCAGTTCGGCTTCCCGGAAGTGAACATCGGCGCCACCATCACCAACGGCGGCACCTTCTTTCTGCCTCACAAGGTCGGCCTGGCGAAGGCGCGCGAGCTTGCCTACACCGGCGAGTTCATTTCCGCCGAGGAGGCCCACCGCATCGGCCTCGTCAACCGCATCGCCGAGATGGGCAAGGTGCGCGAAGAGGCGACCCGGCTCGCCGAACGCATTGCCTCCCGCGCGCCGCTTGCGGTCCAGATGCACAAGGTGATGCTCGACCGCGGGCTCGAAGCCTCCCTCGAGGCGATGCTCCACTTCGAGACCGAATGCATGATCCAGTCGAACCTCTCGAAGGATTCGATCGAGGGAACCGCCGCCTGGCTCGAAAAGCGGGAGCCGAAATTTACTGGTTCGTGAACCCCACACCGCAATTGACAACCAGCCGGGGCGTGCCGTTTTAATAGTCCAATTAGTCGAATAATAGACGGGTCGGTCGACAACTGCTCGCGGCCCGAGCAAGGGAGAACACGATCATGATCGAACGCCGGTTTACAGCGCCCAGGGTCCTCGCTGCGGCGCTCATTCTTGGCGCAGCGGCCTTCACCGCCGGCGCGGCACATGCGCAGTCGGACGATGTCATCAAGTTCGGCTTTGCCAGCCCCTACAGCGGCTCTGCTGCCGAGTGGGGCCCGATGCACGAGGCATCGGCGGCAATGGCGATCGAGGACATCAACGCAGCCGGCGGCGTAACAGTCGACGGCAAGCAGTACACGCTGCAGCTGATCCGCTACGACCATGCCTACGATCCGACCAAGGTGGTAACCGTGGCCCAGCAGGCCGTGCATCAGGACAAGGTCAGGTTCCTGGAGATCCTGGGCGGCGGCGTCATCGCCGCGGCGCAGCCGATCACCGAACCGGCCGGCGTCATCCTGTTCGGCAGCGGCGTCGGCTCGGCCTGGGTCGGGCCCGACCATCCGCTCACGTTCCGCTCCTACTACGATACGGCGGATACCGCGATCCACGCACTGGAGTACCTGAAGGACCAGGACACCGACGCAAAGTCGATCGTGCTGATGTACCCGGACGACGAACTCGGGCACAACCTGGCCGAAGCCGTGATCCCCGCCGCCGAGAAACTGGGCTTCGAGGCCAAGGCGGTGTTCACCGGACGCGATGTCACCGACTTCTACCCGGTGCTCCTCAACGTGATGGAACTGAAGCCCGACTACATCGACTTCGGCCCGACGCCGGGAAGCCAGTATGCCTCGATGATCCGCCAGGCCGGCGAACTGGGTTACGAGGGTCGGTTCATCTTCTCCGACACCGTCAATCTCGACGCCATCAAGACGGCCGGCGTCGAGGACGCCGTGATGGGTTCGATCGTCACCCCCGCCTGGGTCGAGTTCAACACGCCGGTCGGCCAGAAGTGGGCGGAACGCTATCGCGAGCGGCAGGGCCAGATCCAGCCGTGGACGGCCCAGAGCTACGACAACCTGCTGCTGCTGAAGGCGGCGATCGAGAAGGCAAACTCCTTCGATACGGCCGAGATTGCCGAGGCGCTCGAAGAGGTAAGCGTGGAAGGGGTGACCGGTGAGGTTTCCTACGGTGGCGAGGATCGCATTGGCATCAAGCGCCTGCTGCGCGTTCCGGCCTCCGTCGGCCTGATCGAACAGGGCGAGGATGGACCCGTCGTCAAGCAGATCGACGGCTGACCCGCGCTCGTGACATCGATACCGGAGGGGGTCCTCCCCCCTCCGGTGCAAGAGGTGCCGCCGCAGGCAGGGCGACCGTCGGGCAGGACAGACCCGGGTTAGTCTCCCGGCCCGAATCCCGGATCGCGATGCTCTACACCCAGATCATCATCAACGGCCTGACCATCGCCGCCTATCTTGCGCTGATGGCGCTCGGCCTGACGCTGCTGTTCGGCGTCCTGCGCATCGTAAACTTCGTGCACGGCGTGATGCTGATGCTCGGCGGATACGCCGCCTTCCTGTGCACCAGCCAGTTGGGGAAAACGGGCTATTACGTCGCGCTTGTCGCAGCGCCGGCAGCGGTCGCAGTTTTCGCGGTCCTCCTGAACCTTGCCTTCTTTCGTCGATTCACCGGCAACCTGCTGAGTGGCGCGGTGATGTCGATCGCGCTGTCCGTCGTGTTCCAGAATCTGGCGTGGATGTGGTTCGGTGGCGATCCCAAGCGCGTCCTCACGCCGTTCGAGGGGGTCTACCGTTTCGGTGGCCTGATCATCTCGAAACATCGTCTGGTGGTCGTGCTCGCCACCATTGCGGTCGTCTTCGCCGTCCACTGGTTCATCCGCCATACCCGCACCGGCCGCGCCCTTCGCGCCGTCGAGCAGAACCCGTACGCGGCGCAGCTCGTCGGCATCGACACTTCGGTGCTCTCGTATGCGACCTTCGCGCTGAGTGGCGCGCTGGCGGGACTTGCCGGCGCCCTGATCGCGCCGACCCAGCTCATCCTGCCCAACATGGGCGCAACACCGCTGCTGATGGCATTCGTGGTGATCATCCTCGGCGGCATGGGCAGCATAACGGGCGCACTGGTCGCCGCGGTGGTCGTCGGCCTCGCCCAGAGCCTGATCACCACCCTGTGGTCGCCGCAACTCGCGGTCGGCGCGAGCTTCCTGATCGCGATGGCGATTCTGGCGGTGCGTCCAACCGGGCTGTTCGGCAGGTGAGCATGTGGCGCTATCCGGCATATGCCGCTCTTGGCCTCCTGACCGCAGCGCTTCTGGCGGCGCCCTTCTGGCTCGGCAGCTACGTTCTGCATGTCCTGATGCTCGCATTCCTTGCCGTCGTGCTGGGCGTCTCCTACCGGCTCCTGCTGCTGGGCGGCCAGGCTTCGTTCTGCCACGGAGCCTTCTACGGGATCGGCGGTTACGTCACTGCGATCCTGGCGTTGCGATACCAGATCGACGTCTGGTTGCTGACGGTCCCTGCCGCCCTTGCCGCCGGCTTCTGCGCCCTCGTCCTCGGCGCGATCAGTCTCCGCACCAAGGGGCCCTACTTCTTCCTCATGACCTTCGGCTTCCTGATGGTCTTCGACTCGTTCGTGTCGAACGCCCAGCGGCTGACCGGCGGGTATTCCGGCCTCGCCAACATCCCGCCGCCGTTCGGCATCGGCACGCAATGGCAGTTCTACTACGTGATCCTGGCCGTGACGGCAGCCATCGTCGGCCTGTTCGCCTACCCCGAGCGAACGGTGTTCGGTCTCCAGATCCGTGCCATCGGGCAGTCCGACCAGCTTGCCGAGGCACTCGGTGTATCGCGGGCGCGCAGCCTGATTGCCGCCTTCGTCGTCGGTGCCGCCGCCGCCGGACTGGGCGGTACCTTCTACGCGAGCTACATCACCTTCGTGTCGCCGAACAGCTTCAGCATGTGGGTCTCGATCAATGCGCTGACCTACAGCATCGTCGGCGGCTTCGATACGCTCCTCGGCCCCACCCTGGGCGCCGCCTCTGTCACGCTGGTGCCGCTGGCCTTCGACTGGAGTGCCGAACTGGTGCAGACGCTGGTCGCCGCCAGCATCGTCGCCATCATGATGTTCTTCCCGGCCGGCCTCGAAGGCATCGTCAGGCGGTTTGCGCCCGCGCTGCTGGAGGCAGGACCGGAACGCACGCGATCCGCCGGCACACCTCCCCACTCTCCTGTGCAGCGATCTTCGGCGCCGGAACCGTCACCCGGCCGCCAGCCGCTGCTCGAGGTTCGCGACCTGAGGTTCGGCTTCGGCGGCATCAGGATCGCCGACGGCATTTCGCTTGAGGTAGCCGAGGGCGAGGTGGTCGGGCTCATCGGACCGAACGGTGCCGGCAAGAGCACGATCTTCAACCTGCTGTCGGGCGTCCTGCGACCGGAGTCGGGATCGATCCGCCTTGCCGGCGAGGAAATCGCGGGCCGGCCCCCCGCCGCGGTCGCGCGCAGCGGCCTCGTGCGGACCTTCCAGTCGACATCGGTCTTCGACGGGCTCAGCGTGTTCGACAACGTCCTGGTCGCCGCGCTTCGCGCCGAAGCGGAGCAGCGACCGCTCGGCAGCTGGCGGCCGCGGACCACGCTCGGCGGCGCCTACGAGGCGGCAGAGCACTGCCTGTCACTCGTACGGCTCGGCCATCTCCGCGAGGCGAAGGCGCGCGATCTGCCGTACGGCGCCAAGAAGATGCTCGGCCTGGCGATGGCCCTGGCTGCCCGCCCCCGCATGCTGTGCCTGGACGAGCCGGTCACCGGGCTTACCGGCCACGAGGTGCAGGAGTTCATCGACACCATCCGGCGGCTGAAGTCCGAGCACGACATCACCATTCTTCTGGTCGAGCACAGGATGCCGGTGGTCATGCAGCTGTGCGACCGGGTGTATGCCCTCTATAGCGGCCACATATGTGCAGAGGGCAAACCGCTTGAGGTAGCCAACGATGAAACCGTCCAGCGCATCTACCTTGGAGAAGCGGGCAGGAAACGACGTGCCTGATGTCGCGTTGAGCGTCGAAGGCGTATCGGCTTCCTACGGCGGGGCCGTCGCGCTCAGCAATGTGAGTTTCCAGGTCGTGGCCGGCGAATGCGCAGCCCTCATCGGCTCGAACGGCGCGGGCAAGACGACGACGCTGCGCGTCATTTCCGGCGTCCTGAAACCGGTCTCTGGACATGTCGCGCTGTTCGGCGAGCCGATCGTCGGGCGGACGCCGCCCCAGATCGTGCGTGCCGGGATCGCCCATTGCCCCGAGGGCCGGCAGCTGTTTGCCGACATGACCGTGCGGGAGAACCTGCTCCTCGGTGCCTACGTGGATCGGGACCGCGATCGCGCCAGTAACAAGCTCGATGAGATGTTCGACCTCTTTCCGCGGGTGTCGGAGCGCCGCGACCAGCTGGCCGGCACATTGAGCGGCGGCGAGCAGCAGATGGTGGCGATCTGCCGCGCCCTGATGAGTTCGCCGCGGGTACTGCTGCTGGACGAGCCGACGCTCGGCCTGTCGCCGCTGATGGTCGAGCATGTTGCCGACATGATCGACCGCATCAAGGCGACCGGGATAACCGTGGTCCTCGTGGAGCAGAACGCCCGCATGGCACTGGAGCTGAGCGACCATGCCCAGGTCCTGGAGTCGGGCTCGGTCGTCGTTTCCGGCCCCTCGCCCCAGGTCGAACAGGACCCGCTCGTGCAGCGTGCATTCCTCGGGATATGATACTGCCGGGACAGATCGAGGACATGTGAATGGGAGCCGTTCCGGTGCAAAGACGCAAGCAAACGCAGGCAGACGAGCGAGTGCCGGCCCGACGTTCAAGGGGCCGCCAAAGGGGCATTGTCGACCGCGACCTGCTGCTCGATACCGCCGCCACCCTGTTTGCGGCCAAGGGATACCGGGCGACGTCGCTCGACGACATCGCATCCGATCTCGGAATGAAGAAATCGAGCCTCTACCACTACATCGCGTCGAAGGAGGAAATCCTCGTCGACCTCTACGATCGCATCTACGAGCTGGTCGAGGACCGGATCGATGCCATCGTCGGCGAAGACCTCGAGCCGGACGACAAGCTGCGTCGCATGGTTGCCGCCTACATCGACTCGATCACGTCGCATACGGACATGTTCGCGATGGCACTGCGCAACGAGCACGAGCTGTCGGTGGAGCACCGCACGGCGATCCTCCGCCGTCACCGCCGCATGGAGCGCAGGTTCGAGACGGTCATCCGGGAAGGCCAGGAGAAAGGCCTGATCGTCGACCTCAACCCGCGATTGCTGGACCTCGCCATGTTCGGCATGGTGCTGTTCATCCAGTACTGGTACCGCAATACCGACTTCGATGCCGAGACGATCACATCGGAGTTTCTGCGACTTCTCGAGACGGGGTGGAAATCCCGCGACGGAGCTGCCCGCAAGCCGGGAGCCCCCGAGACCCTGGAGGATGCGCTCGAACCGACGCGGAGATTGATCGACAAGCTCAAGGAGGACGTGACCGCCCTGAGCATCAATCTCGACCGTGCCGGCGACAGCCTGGATGAAGGGCTGGCCCTGTCCCGGGGCCTCACCCGACCCACAACGCCCACCCGCTAGACCCCGCCCAACGTTCACCCAATCTCTGAGGATACTCATGTCAAAGTCGACCGACGTCGTGATTGTTGCCGGAACCCGAACCGCCGTTGGAACCTTCGGCGGGTCCTTGCGCGACGTACCGCCGACCGAGCTGGCGACGATCGTCACCCGGGAGGCGGTCAGGCGCGCCGCCATCGATCCGGCCGAGGTCGGCCACGTCGTCTTCGGCAACGTCATCCAGACCGAACCGAAGGACCTGTACCTCGCCCGCGTGGCGGCGCTTACCGCCGGCATCCCGAAGGAAGTCCCGGCGCTGACGCTCAACCGGCTCTGCGGCAGTGGCATGCAGGCCATCGTCACCGCGGCACAGCTGATCATGCTGGGTGATGCCAGGATCGCTGTCGCCGGCGGTGCCGAAAGCATGAGTCGAGCCCCCTACTCGCTGCCCGCCACCCGCTGGGGCCAGCGCATGGGTGATGCCACGGCAACCGACATGTTGCTCGGCGCCCTGCACGATCCGTTCGGCCACGGCCACATGGGGGTGACGGCGGAGAACGTCGCCCAGGATGTCGGCATCGACCGGGAAACCCAGGATGCATTCGCGCTCGAGAGCCAGCGTCGCGCCGCGACCGCCATAGCCGAGGGGCGGTTTGCCGACCAGATCGTCCCCGTCGAGATACCGTCGCGCAAGGGCGTGACCGTATTCGATACCGACGAGCATGTCCGCGGGGATACCACGGCCGAGGACCTCGCGAAGCTCCGTCCGGTGTTCCAGAAGGACGGTACGGTCACGGCCGGCAATTCGTCCGGCATCAACGACGGGGCCGCGGCGGTCGTCCTCATGCACGCCGGGGAGGCGGAGCGACGGGGCATTACGCCGTTCGCCCGCATCGTCTCCTACGGCTTCGCCGGAGTGGAGCCGAGCCGCATGGGCATCGGACCCGTGCCGGCGGTCCGTGTTGCCCTCGAGCGGGCGGGACTTTCCGTCGCTGACCTGGACGTCATCGAATCGAACGAAGCCTTCGCCGCCCAGGTATGCGCCGTTTCGCGCGAGCTGGGATTGCCGCCGGAGCGCGTCAATCCGAACGGTGGCGCGATCGCGCTCGGTCACCCGGTCGCCGCAACCGGCGCCATCATCACGGTCAAGCTCATCTACGAGCTGCGCCGCACGGGCGGGCGTTTCGGCCTCTGCACTATGTGCATCGGCGGCGGCCAGGGCATCGCGATGGTCGTCGAAGCCGTCCACTGACGCCCGCCGACGCCACACGACGTTGCCGCGCCTTCCCCGCAGACGGCCGCCGCGTCCCCGCGGGCACGGCGGGCTTCCGCGCAGGTGTGGTCAGGTCATGACCGGCGTGCGGCGAACCTCGGTGAGGTAGTTGAGCACGAGCGCCACGGCGACGATGCCGTAAAGCAGCATGAAGCAGCTCGAATTGATGCCGATGATGTCGAGGATGCCGCCGAACATGATCGGCAGCAGGAAGCCGCCAAGGCCGCCGACCATGCCGACCACGCCCGAGACGACGCCCATGCTTTGCGGGAAATCGTCGCCGATGTACTTGAACGTCGAGGCCATGCCGCAGGCAAACGCGACGCCGAGCACGAACAGGAGGATCGTGAACAGCCACGCCGGCAGAGCGATGCGGAAGCCGAGTGGTCCGTGGATCGTGTGGATGACGAGTTCGGTCTGCGGGTAGGAGAGAATGAACAGGCAGACCCAGGCGATCCACAGCACCCACCAGGTGACCGAATGGGCGCCGTAGCGGTCGGACAGCCAGCCGCCGAGGGCGCGGAACAAGCCGCCCGGAAGCGAGAAGCTGACCGCAAGCAGCGAGGCCTGGGCAATGGAAAAGCCGTACTCGCTCACGAAGTACTGCGGCATCCAGATCGACAGCGCGGTGAAGCCGCCGAACACGATCGAATAATACTGGCAGTACTTCCATACCCGCGGATCCCGAAGCACGGTGAGCTGCTTCAGCATCGACGGGGCCGCCTTGCCGGACTTCTCCGGATCGGGCCTCGAGAAGACCCAGAACACGATGGCCGTGACGACCAGCGCGACCGCGTAGACCCTGGGGACCATCTCCCAGCCGTAGCGCTGCATCAGGAACGGTGCCACGAACATGTTGAGCGCGGCGCCGATGGTTCCCGCGCCGAAGAACCCCATGGCAAAGCCGCGCTGCTCCTTGGGAAAGAAGTGCGCGACGTAGGGCGTGCCGACCGAGAACGTGGCGCCGACGAGGCCAAGCGCAAGGCCGAGAAGCAGGAACTGCCAGAAGGCGGTGGCGTAGGCGGCAATCCACAGTGGCACCGCGCAGCCGAGCAGAAGCAGCATCATGATCGGACGTCCGCCGAACCGGTCGGTCCAGATGCCGAGCGGCAGGCGGAATAGCGCTCCCGTCAGCACCGGCGTTGCCGTAAGCAGCCCGAACTGCGTCGAATCGAGGCCGAGTTCGCGCCGGATCGGGATGCCGATGACGCCGAACATCATCCACACCGCGAACGAGACGGTGAATGCCAGCGTGGTGACGAGGAGTACGGGCAGATTTCCGCTCTTAGCCATTCGCGTCCCCGCCCCGATGCCGTGTGCGGTATGCCGACCCGAGCCGCATCGGCGACGGCTTCAGAAGATGATCAGGATTGCGGCTATGATGACGCCGATGACGGCGGTTCCTGCCCAGATGTAGGGCCACCAGGTCCCCTCGTCCTTCTGGACCGACACCGTGCTCATCGGATCGGTTGCCTCGTGATGGGTGCCATAGGTCTCGTCGTGGACCTGCTTCAGGGCAGGATTCAGCGCTGCGTCCTCGGACCGTTCGGAAGACCGATCTGTCGGGGTGTTGCTCATGTTTCGTTCCTCGACTGATGCAGCAGGGAGTGGTCCGCGCAGCCGTGCACCGCAAGCCTCCAGCGCACCATTGAAATGAGGCAGGCCGTTCCCGGATCGTCGCTGTCGCGGATGGTTGTGGTGAGCGCGGCCCACGCCTCCTCGTCGGCGAAATTGCTGAAGTCGGCCACGGCCGCGCATGCGAGATCGGCCAGCGAACCGCCACCGGCCGCCGACCTCAGCTCTTCGGCGAACGCCGGGTCCGCAGCATCGAGCCACGCCTCGAAACCTGCAGCGGAGCGTCGGGCGACGCCCAGCACGTCGCCCAGGGTCATCATTGCCCGGCTCCGATGCTGTCGGGATCGATCAGCACGCCCTGGATGTCCGCCGACCGTGCCAGTTCCGCGGCATACCGCGCCGCCGACATGGTCCATGACCGGGCGTCGAGCATGTCGGCGATCCTGTCCCTGACGATCTCGAACGGCAACGTGTGACCGGCGATCCTGCGCTGCAGCCTGATCACATGCCAGCCGAAGCGGGAGCGGACCGGTTCCCTGCCCGTCTTGCCCTCGGCCAGCGCCTCGAGCGCTTCCTGCACTTCGGGTGCGAGTTCGCCGCGGCGGACCTGCCCGAGCGAGCCGCCCTGATGTGCGGTAGGACATTTCGAGAACTCGCGTGCCGCGGCGGCGAACGTCTCCGGGTCGTCGCCGATTTCGGCGGCGATTGCCCGGGCTTCGGCTTCCGCCCTCGCCCACGCCGCCGGCTCGTCGCCATCCGGCTCGATCAGGATGTGCGATGCTTCGTAAAGATCAGGCGTGCGAAAGCGATCGACGCAGCTTTCGTAGTAGCGCCGGCATTCGTCCTCTCCCGCTTTCGCCGGCTCGACCCGCCGTTCCAGCAGCGATCGGATGACGGCGTCCTCCTCGATCTCCCGCCCGCCGTCCTCGATCTCTTCGGGGTCCGCCTCGATGCCCAGCCGCCGGGCTTCCTGGAGCAGGAGTTCGCGCAGCGCCAGCGCCCGCGCCGCTTCCCTCCAGGCCGTCTCGCCGTCCGGTGCCGGATGATGCTGCATCTCCTGCGCGATCGCTTCCGGCTCGATCTCGACCCCGTTCACGGTGACGGTGCCGAAGCTCGGTGGTGGCGGCCTCCTTGGTACGGCACTGGCGGAGCCGCAGCCGCCGCTTTCGCAGGCGCTCGGCATGACCGGAGCGGGCCGCGCCGTCGCACCCGTCCGGTCGAGGAGCGTGTGCCTGCTCATTGCGCGCTCTCGCTGTGCGACCGTGACACCGGACCGTCGCCAAGCCCCGGCGCGAGGGCGGCCCCGGCCACCGGCGTGGTGGTGGCACCAGCCTTCGCCAGTGTCCTGACGATCTGGTAGCCAGGCCGGAACAGGTACCAGATCGGCGCGCTCCAGACGTGGACCAGCCGCGTGAACGGCGTGATCAGGAACAGCGTCAGTCCGAGCACGATGTGGAGCTTGTAGACGAGAGCGGTGTCGATGATCAGCGCCGACGCTCCCGGATCGAGGCGCGTGAGCCCGCTCGCCCAGTTCATGAACAGCACCATCTCGTGACCGTCGAGCGCATTCATCGTCCAGATGGTGGTGGCCAGACCGAGCACCAGCTGCAGCCAGATGAGAACCAGGACGAGGATATCGCCGATCGACGACGAGCGCCGGATCCGGGGATCGAACAGGCGCCGGTGGAGCAGCAGGGTGGCGCCGACGAACGCCGCTATGCCCGCTAGCCCGCCGACGACGAGCGCCGTCAGCTGCTTGAAGGCGTGGCCGATGCCGACGAAGCTGAACACCGCCTGCGGTGTCAGCAGGCCGACGAAATGGCCGACGAACAGGACGATGACGCCGATATGGAACAGGTTGGAGCCGATGATCATCTGCCGGCGGCGCAGGAACTGCGAGGACTGGGACCGCCAGGTGTACTGTCCCTTGTCGAAGCGCAGGATGCTGCCGAGAATGAGCACTGTCACCGCAAGGTAGGGATACCAGCCGAACAGGAGGTAGTTGACGAATTCGTGCATGGCTCGTCCCCTAGGTCTTGATCGCCGCTGCGACGGCACGGCGTGCCGCCCGGATCTTTGCGATCACGCCGGTCGGGCCGCCGGCGTTTATCGGCGTCGTGAAGTCGACCGGAGTGTCTTCCCAGACTTCGTCGATCGACTTTTCGGCATCGGCCTTGTCCTGTTCACGAAGCCTGGCGACCGCTTCCGGGTCCGGCCGTGCCGCGGCGAGCCTGGTGAGCGCCTGGAACACCGCCGCGTATGGCGAGCGGCGCTCGCTCAGACGCTCTTCAAGCGCGGCCAGGACATGGACGGGTTCGGCCAGCCACTCGCGTGCCTCGGCTGCCGGCAGGAGCGAGAGGAATTCTAGGAACAGTGGCAGGAAATCGGGCAGTTCGGACGACTGGATGACGTATCCGCGGTCCACGTAGTGCTGGCCCAGGTCGATCATGGCCTGCCCCCGCTCGCGGCTCTCGCCGTGGACGTGTTCGAACAGATGAAGCGACAGGGCACGGGAACGATCGAACAGTTCCGTATAGGCTGCCTGCAGGTCGAGCAGGTCCTCTGTCTCGAGTGCCATCAGGAGCGGCTCCAGCCCGTTCAACGCTGCGGTAGAAAGCACTCCCTCTGCCCTGAGCGCATCCCTGATGTCGGCGACATGATCCTTGAGCTCGGCCGAGGGATAGTCGAGCAGCGCCGACATCGCTCGCAGCGTCAGTCTCATGTCGGGATGTCCATGTAGGGCTTCCGAGGCGTCCGCTTGGCGCCGCCGAACAGGTTGAGCTTGGTCGATCCGTCGGTCGGTTCCCGGAAGCCGAAGCCGGTCGACCCCCTGAGGTAATACGCGTCCTCGTTCAGTTCGCGATGCGAGGTCGGGATCACGTAGCGGTCCTCGTAGGCCGCCAGCGCCATGTAGCGGTACATCTCCTCGACCGTGTCCGCGGTCAGCCCCACTCCTTCGGGGATGCTCGGATCAATGCGGCCGTCGACGGTCTTCGCCCGCATGTACGCGCGCATTGCGAGCATCCGTTCAAGCGCGGTGACGATCGGCTCCTCGGCACCGGCGGTCAGCAGGTTCGCGAGATAGCGCACCGGGATGCGCAGGCTGCGCACGTCGGGCATGCCGTTGTTGACCGACATCTTGCCCGCCTCGGCAGCCGACTGGATTGGCGACAGCGGCGGCACGTACCATACCATCGGCAACGTGCGGTATTCGGGATGGAGCGGGAACGCGATCTTCCACTCCACCGCCATCTTGTACACCGGCGACCGGGTTGCCGCGTCCAGCCACGGGTCCGGTATCCCGTCGCGCCGCGCCTGCTCGCGGACGGCCGGGTCGGTGGGATCCAGGAAGATGCCAAGCTGCGCCGGGTAGAGGTCCTTCGGGTCTTCCACCGATGCCGCCTCGTGGATCCGGTCGGCGTCGTAGAGGACGACGCCCAGATACCGGATGCGTCCCACACAGGTCTCCGAGCACACCGTCGGTTGCCCCGATTCGATGCGCGGGAAGCAGAAGATGCATTTCTCGGATTTGCCCGACGACCAGTTGTAGTAGATCTTCTTGTACGGACATCCCGACACGCACATCCGCCAGCCGCGGCATTTCTCCTGGTCGATCAGGACGATCCCGTCCTCGGCGCGCTTGTAGATCGCCCCCGAGGGACACGAGGCGAGGCAGGACGGGTTCAGGCAGTGTTCGCACAGCCGCGGCAGGTACATCAGGAACGTCTGCTCGAACTGGCCGTAGATCTCCTTCTCGACCCCGGCGAAATTGTAGTCGCGGGACCGCTTCGAGAACTCGCCGCCGAGGTCGTCCTCCCAGTTGCCGCTCCATTCGATCTTCTTCAGGACCTCGCCGGTTACGAGGGATCGCGGCTTGGCCGACGGCTGTGCCTCGACCTCCGGCGCCTTCTGCAGCCACTCGTACTCGAACGTGTACGGCTCGTAGAAGTCGTCGATCTCGGGGAGGTCGGGGTTGGCGAAGATCTTCGACAGGATCCGCCATTTCGAGCCCTGGCGCGGCTCGATCCTGCCGTTCTTCTTCCTGATCCAGCCGCCCTTCCAGCGGTTCTGGTTCTCCCAGTCCTTGGGATAGCCGACCCCCGGCTTGGACTCGACGTTGTTGAACCAGACGTATTCGACGCCCTCGCGGTTGGTCCAGACGTTCTTGCAGGTGATGGAACAGGTGTGGCAGCCGATGCACTTGTCCAGGTTCAACACCATGGCGATCTGTGCGCGAACCTTCACCGTGCTGCCTCCCTGTCCGAGGCGTGCCTGACGCCCGTTCCCCAGTCCGCGGTCGCGTCGCCGCTGGCGCTGTCGTCCACGGCCTTGTCGAACCAGTTGATGGCGCTCATCTTGCGGATGATCACGAACTGGTCGCGGTTCGCTCCGACGGTGCCGTAATAGTTGAACCCGTAGGCGAACTGCACGTAGCCGCCGATCATGTGGGTCGGCTTCATGTTGACGCGGGTCACCGAATTGTGGATGCCGCCGCGCTGGCCGGTGATCTCCGAGCCGACCGTGTTCACCATCTTCTCCTGGGCGTGATACATGATCGCCGAACCCGGCATCACGCGCTGGGACACGATGGCGCGTGCGGTGAGCGCGCCATTGACGTTGAACGCTTCGATCCAGTCGTTGTCCTCGATCCCGGCCGCCCTGGCGTCGACCTCGCTGATCCAGACCGTCGGCCCGCCGCGGTTGAGGCTCAGCATGATGAGGTTCTCGGTATAGGTCGAGTGGATGCCCCACTTCTGGTGCGGCGTGAGAATGTTGAGCTGTATCTCGGGATTGCCGTTGGGCAGCTTGCCGAGCACCTGCTTGATGGACCGGGTATCGATCGGCGGTCGCCAGGTAGCGAAGCCCTCGCCAAAGGCCCGCATCCACTGATGATCCATGTAGAGCTGCTGCCGTCCGGTGAGCGTCCGCCACGGGATGAACTCGTGGACGTTCGTATAGCCGGCGTTGTAGCAGACGTGCTCGCTCTCGAGCCCCGACCACGTCGGCGACGAGATGATCTTGCGAGGCTGGGCGACAATGTCGCGGAAGCGGATCTTCTCCTCTTCCTTGCCTTCAGCCAGATGAACGTGATTGCGCCCGGTCGCCTTGGAAAGTTCCGACCACGCCTTTACCGCAACCTCGCCGTTGGTTTCCGGGGCCAGCATGAGTACAGTCTCGCAGGCATCGATATCGGTCTCGATCCTGGGCCGGCCTGCCGCCGGTCCGTCGGCGACCACGCCGTTGAGCTTTGCAAGCAGTTCGACCTCATGCCTGGTGTCCCAGGTGATGCCCTTCGACCCGTTGCCGAGCTTCTCCAGATCGGGCCCGAGCGAGGTGTAGCGGGCGTAGGTTGCCGGGTAATCGCGCTCGACGATCGACACGTTGCACATCGTCTTGCCGGGCACCGGATCGCATTCGCCCTTCTTCCAGTCCAGCGGTTCATATGGCTGGGCAAGCTCGAATTTCGTGTCGTGCAGGATCGGCGTCAGCACGAGGTCATGCTCCACGCCCAGCACCTCCGAGGCCACCTCGGAGAACTTCCTCGCGATGGTGCGGAAGATGTTCCAGTCGCTCTTGCACTCCCATACCGGATCCACCGCCGCAGTCAGCGGGTGGATGAAGGGGTGCATGTCGGTGGTGTTGAGGTCGTGCTTCTCGTACCAGGTCGCGGTCGGCAGCACGACATCGGCATAGAAGCTCGTGGTCGACATCCGGAAATCGATGTTGACCATCAGGTCGAGCTTGCCCGCCGGCGCCTCCTCGTGCCAGACGACCTCGGTCGGCCGTTGGGCACCACCACGCTCGTCGTCGGTGCCGATGACGCCGTGCAGCGAGCCGATGAGGTGCTTCAGGAAGTACTCGTGGCCCTTGCCGCTGGCGCCCAGCACGTTGGAGCGCCAGAAGAACATGTTGCGCGGCCAGTTGCGCGGATTGTCCGGATCGTGGCAGGCGAGCTTGAGCTCACCGGACTTGAGGGCCTCGGGAACGGCCTGACCGGGCTCGGCGCCGCTGTCGACCAGCCTGCGCCCGACGTCGAGGGGATTGGTCTCGAGCTGTGGCGCAGACGGCAGCCAGCCCATGCGTTCCGCCCGGACATTGTAGTCGATCATCGCTCCCGACCAGTCGCCGGGGGGCGCAGTGGGCGACAGGATGTCCGTCACCTTCAGGGTCTCGTAGCGCCACTGGTCGCTGTGCGCGTAGAAGAACGAGGTTCCGTTCATGTGCCGCGGCGGCCGCAGCCAGTCCATGGCGAATGCCAGCGGCAGCCACCCGGTCTGCGGACGAAGCTTCTCCTGGCCCACGTAATGCGCCCAGCCACCGCCGGACTTGCCGACGCAGCCGCACATCACGAGCAGCGCGATGATGCCGCGGTAGCTCATGTCCATGTGGTACCAGTGGTTCAGGCCCGCGCCGAGGATGACCATCGACCGGCCATCGGTCTTTTCGGCGTTGGTCGCAAACTCCCGTGCCACCTGGATAGTGGCACTGCGCGGCACGCCGCACACCTTCTCGGCCCACGCCGGCGTGAACGGGAGGTCGTCGTCGTAGCTCGTCGCGGCGTTGTCGCCGCCAAAGCCCCGATCGATCCCGTAGTTGGCGAGGAAGAGGTCGAACACCGAGGCCACGTAGGCCTTCCCGTCGGCCAGCTCGAGCTCCTTCACCGGCACGTTCCGCATCAGGATTTCGGGATGGTCGGTGGCAACGAAGGTCTCCGGCGCAACGGTACCGAAGTACGGGAAGGCCACTGGCAGCACGGTGTCGTGATCGTCAGCGAGGCCCAGCCTCAGCTTCACCTCACGGCCCTGCCCGTCCTTCTCTTCGAGGTTCCACTTGCCCTGCTCTCCCCACCGGAATCCGGCCGATCCCCGGGGACAGACGACCTGACCGCCGATCTCGTCGATGGCGACAGACTTCCAGTCGGGATTGTTGGTTTCGCCCAGCGCATCGGCGAAATCTGCCGCCCGCAGCAGGCGATCGGGCACCAACCGTCCGTCGCGTTCGACCAGCTTCACAAGGAACGGAAGGTCGGTGTAGCGGCGCGCATAGTCCATGAAATACGGGACTTGCCGGTCGACGTAGTATTCGCGCAGGATGACGTGGCCGAGCGCCAGTGCGAGTGCGGCATCCGTTCCCTGCTTCGGATGCAGCCACAGGTCGGCGAACTTGGAAGCCTCGCTGTAGTCGGGCGTGATGACCACGCTCTTCGTGCCACGGTAGCGTGCTTCCGTGTAGAAGTGGGCGTCCGGCGAGCGGGTCTGCGGAATGTTGGAGCCCCACACCAGCAGAAAGCCTGCGTTGTACCAGTCTGCGCTTTCGGGAACGTCGGTCTGCTCGCCCCACGTCTGCGGCGACGACGGCGGCAGGTCGCAGTACCAGTCGTAGAAGCTGAGAAGCGTGCCTCCCAGCAGCGACAGATAGCGGCTGCCGGCCGCGTAGGAGATCATGGACATCGCCGGGATCGGCGAGAACCCCGCGATCCGGTCCGGCCCGTATTCGCGGATGGTATAGGCGTTGGCCGCGGCGATGAGTTCGGTGATCTCGTCCCAGCCGACGCGGACGAAACCGCCGCGGCCGCGCCGGGTGACCCAGCTCGCACGCTTCTGCGGGTCCTGCACGATCGACCGCCACGCGGCGACCGGCGTCATCGTTTCCCGGGCTTCGCGCCATGCGCGAAGCAGCCTGGCGCGAACCAGCGGGTACTTTATCCGCGTCCCCGAATAGAGGTACCAGCTGTAGCTCGCACCGCGCGGGCAGCCGCGCGGCTCATGGTTCGGCAGGTCGGGACGCGTCCGCGGATAGTCGGTCTGCTGGGTCTCCCAGGTGACGATCCCGCCCTTCACGTAGATCTTCCACGAACACGACCCGGTGCAGTTCACGCCGTGGGTCGAGCGCACGATCTTGTCCGACGCCCACCGCTTCCGGTACGCGTCTTCCCACTCGCGGCTCTCGTTGGTGGTGATCCCGTGGCCTTCCGAAAACGACTCCCGCATCCTGCGGAAGTAAGTCAGGCGATCCAGGAAATGGCTCACGTGACGTCCTCCCTAGGGTTCCATCGTGAAGTCTGCGCGAGAGCACGACCGTGGAACCTGTCGGCATTCGAGCATGACGTGAGATGCTTTTCAACCATGTCCCGATCGGGGTCTTTGCGGCCGGTCAAAGACGCCGCACCTCCGGATCAACCGTCCGCAGGCTGAGCTCCGCACCAGAACGCGTGCTGGCGGTCCGCTATCGGCGATGGAGTCAACAGCGCAATCCGGCCGTTCTTGTCGGGCGCGGCGGGCGTTACACCCCGTCAAGCGGGAAGTACGTCGCTCCGTGATCTGATTGTGGTGTTGGCGCGCTCAGGAACTCGCAGTGTCGTCTTGCGATGCGCCTTCGTCCCGGCAATGTGGAGCGCAGCCTGCGTCCCAGAACGGTCGGCCGGACATGACGCCCGGCATGCCGGGCCGGTCGCGCCGGCCAGGCAGGTCATCCGGTGTTGGAACCACCAGCTCCCACCACCCGTGGGCGCACTCCGAGCGCCATGCCATCTGGTTGGCGAGCGTCGTGCCGGCCCGTTGGAGCGCTCTTTCCAGCGCGGCAACCGCCGATCGCAGTCGTTCATCCGTTTCCGGTGTCGCGGTCTCCGCGAACGCGCAGAACGCGGCGGTGAAGTTGCGCATGTCCGCGGCAACCTCCGATAGGCGTCCGGCGTGAGATGCCATGCCTTCATCCACTCACCGACGACGGCTTCAACGGCAGCGTCCCGCGGCAGGTGCCCGACCTTGCGGGCGGTGGTGAACATGTGCCGGATCAGCTCGGCACGGGCATGAATTGCCCGGGCGCGGAGAGCTGCAGCCTTCATGGCCTCGATCGCGGCACGGGCTTCGCGCTGCGCTTCGTCGACGAGATACGGCATGCGCTCTCCTGTGGTCACGGCAGCCTCGCGAGGCACTCGGTCACGTTCGCGAACAGGGCCCTGGCATCGATGCTGCCGATGACATGAGCATTGGGAGGAAGTCCGAGGCGCCCGTTCCAGTCGATGGTTGTGCGACCCCGCAACGGCCCGTCTCCGGTCTCCACGTGGACGTGGCAGTCGCGCCCATCGAACAGGTCGGGCCACAACAGCCATGCCACCGTGCAGGGATCGTGCATCGGATGGCCCGCCGTCCCAAGGCCGCCCGGCCGCGGTCGTGACAGCATGCCGTGCACCACCCGCGACGTCCTGTTGCCCAGGGCGGCGATCGCCTCCATCTCGGCCTGCTCGGGAACCGCGTCGAGCGTGACATGCAGGCCGAACATCACCACCGGCACACCGCTGGACAGAACGATCGCGGCGGCATGCGGGTCGCAGTAGACGTTGAATTCCGCCGCCGGCGTCATGTTGCCGAGGTCTCTGGCACCGCCCATCATAACGATCCGGTCGATCCGGCCGGCAATGTCCGGCGCGAGACGAAGCGCAAGCGCGATATTGGTAAGCGGGCCAAGGGCGCAGATGGTGAGCAAGCCCGGGTCGCAGCCGCGGGCGATCGTGATCAGCTGCTCGACCGCATGCCCGGCGTCCGCCGGCCGGCCCGGTTGCGGCAGGTCGGCGCCGGCGAGCCCGTCTGCGCCGCAGACGAACTCCGCCGTCTGGAGGGGGAAGACGAGCGGCCGGTCTGCACCGGCGAACACGGGGACGTCGGTTCTCCCCGCAAGATCGCAGATCCGGATGGCGTTGGCGGTGGTCTTTTCCACACCCACGTTGCCGGCCACCGTGGTGATCGCCCTCACGTCCAGCTGGTCGCGAGCGGCAAGCGCAACGAGAATGGCAACCGCGTCGTCCTGTCCGGGATCGGTATCGATGACGACCGGCACGACCATGTCAGTGCGTCTTGTCCCTGCCGGTCATGATCATGTGGCTCAGATCGTCCGCCGTCAGCCCGTCGATGCTGCGGTCTATGATCTTGCGGCCGCTCTTCAGGACGGCGATGCGGGTCGCTACCTCGACGACGTCGCGCATGTTGTGGCTGATGAGGATGATCGTGTGCCCGTCGGCCTTCAACCGCCTGACCAGGTCGAGAACCTGGGCGGTTTCCTTGACGCCCAGTGCAGCCGTGGGCTCGTCCATTATGATGATCTCGGCGTTCCAGTGCAGCGCCCGTGAAATGGCCACCGCCTGGCGCTGCCCGCCGGACAGGCCGGAGATCGGACGGCGGGTGTCGTCAATCGTCACCGAAAGCCGCGCCAGATAGCTCTTGGCTTCCCGGGCCATGCGGCGCCTGTCGAGGACCTTCAGGAACGGCAGCCCGAGCGAACGCGTGAGTTCGCCGCCCATGAACACGTTCTCGTAGATGGACAGCCGCGGCGCGAGCGCCAGGTCCTGGTAGATCGTCGCCACTCCCTTGGTCAGGGCGTCGTACGGCGAGCCGAAAGCGACTGTTTCGTCGCGCAGCGTCATGGTGCCTGAGCTGGGTTCCTCGGCGCCCGAGATGATCTTGATCAGCGTGGACTTCCCGGCGCCGTTGTCGCCGCACAGCGCAAGCACGTCGCCGCGGTGGACGTCGAGATCCACGCCCTCGAGCGCAACGATGGCACCATAGGTCTTGCCGATGCCGCGAAGGGCGAGGATCGGTGAGGACGGTTCAACAAATCCGGACATTTCAGCCATGTGTCTGCCGGCGCGGGTCCGGTGCTGGAACACCCGCGCCGGCGAGGTGATCACTAGTTGGACAGGAACTCCTTGACGTTGCTCGCATCGACCATGACGGCATCGACGAACAGGTAGGGGCCGCTTGCAATGGACTCCTTCGGCTCCTTGTTGACGACGACCCTTTCGATGACCTCGACCGCCTTGCGACCCATGTCCTCGAACGGAATCGACACGCTTGCCAGGAGCGTGCTGTCCGGATCAGCGATGCGGCGGTAGGTTTCCTGCCCGCCATCGACCGAGACCAGCGGGATCTCGCCCTTCTTCACGCCCTGGGCGACGAGAAGGTCATCGATGATGTAGGCCTGCCCGTCGAACGAGGCCCAGATGCCGTCGATCTTGCCCTGGTTCTGCAGAAGCAGCGCCTGCATGCCGCTGCGCACGTCGTCGCGCCAGCTCTGCGTGCGCGCCATCGAAAACGTTCCGATGGGGGTGACGGCGGTGTTCTCCGACAGCACCGCATCGAGGATCTTGCCGCGGATGCGCGAGGCGATGTTCATCTCGAACCGGCACTGAAGCAGGTTGCCCCGGTAGCCCATCTGGCCGAGGAGGTAGAGCGCGGCATCGGCGCCGACCTTGTACTCGTTGGTCTGCACCTCGAGCAACGCGTGGGGACTGGAGCCCGACTGCACGGTCACGACCGGGATCCCGGCGTTCTTGGCGGCGAGGAACTGCGCATCCGCCTCGACCGGCTTGCCCATCGCGACGACAATGGCATCGACGCCCTTGGCGATCAGCGCGTCGAACTGTTCGGCATGCTTGGGCAGCGACCCTTCGGAATTCAGGAGCGTGACTTCCCAGCCGCGTTCCTTTGCCGCCTCCGCCGCCGCGTTGGCGACCCTGGCATGGGTCTCCGACGTGAACTGGAATCCGATGATCCCGAGCTCGAATGCGTGTGCTCCTGCACCGCCTGCAAGCAGCAGGACGCCGCTTGCGATCAGGCATTTCAGGTACCGTGTCATCAGGTTCTCCCTCTTCCTTGTTCAGACGACGCCAATGTTAAACGGTGAACGCCACCTTCTTGAGCACGCTGGCCGAGAAGGCGACCGAGGCGATGATGATCAATCCCAGGATGATATCCTGCCAGAAGTAGGCGATGCCCAACAGCACCAGCCCGTTGCCCAGCACCTTGAGCACGAATGCCGCAAATACCGTCCCCAGCACGTTGGGATGGCCGGGCCTGAACATCGTCATGCCCAGCAGCACCGCCGCGATGGCGTAGAGGAAATAGTCGCCCGCCATGCTCGGCGCGGCCGACGACAGGTTGGCCGCCAGGAGGACGGCAGTGATCGCGGCAAGCCCGCCCGACAGGGTGAGACCGATGCGCTTCATCCGAGCCGTCGCGATCCCCGCCAGGCGGGCCGCCTCGTCGGCTTCGCCGGTGGCCACCATGTGGCTGCCGAGGCGCGTCCAGTTGAGCATGACGTAGGCGGCGAGGCTGACCGCGGCCAGCCACAGCAGGAGAACCGGAACACCGAGGACCGATGCCCGCGCGATGTTGGTGAACTCCGTCGGCCAGCGCCCCACGAACGCGACGCCCTGGGTCAGCATGTAGGCAAGCCCCTTGGCGATCGCGGCCGTGCCCAGCGTCATGATCAATGACGGGACCTTGAGGACCGTGACGCCGAACCCGTTGAAGGCACCGCCGGCGAGGCCCAGCGCGATTGCGACGGCGACAGCCAGCAGCGGGGCAAATCCGGCATGGACGAGCGCGCCGCAGGTCACCGCGGCGAGGCTCGAAAGCTCGGCGATCGACAGGTCGAGTTCCGAAACGACCAGCGCCAGCATGAAGCCGAGCGCGAGAATTGCGAGGAAGCTCGTGTCCTTCAGGACGTTGAAGATGTTGGCTGGGGTCGCGAAGTTGGGCGCGAACACCATGAAGTAGAGCACCAGCACGAGACCGGCGATTGCCGTGCCGTAGGTTTCGATGATGGCCTTCATGGTTCAGCCCGCCGCCGGCAGCGCCGATATCGGCGGCAACAGTTCCATCCCGCCGGTCACCGGGATCACGGCGCCGGTAATGAATGCCGCCTTGTCGGAGACGAGAAAGCCGATCACCTCGGCGACGTCCTCCGGGCGTCCGATCCGCCGCAGCGGGGTGCGGCTGCTCGCGCCCTCGGCCAGCCGATCGAATGCTTCGCCGGCGAAGTGCCTGCGTACGAGATCGGTGTCGATGAGCCCCGGTGCGACGGCATTGACGCGGACGCCGTACGGGCCGAGCGACTGGGCCATGGCGTAGCACATTGCCACCACCCCTGCCTTGGCTGCGCCGTAGGCGACGTTGCCGCCGCCGTTGGCGTAGGAAATCGAGGACACCTGCACGATTGCCCCGCCGGTCCCGCGGTCCATCATGTGTCTCCCGACCGCTCGCGCGAGGCGGAAGGCGGCCGACAGGTTGATGTCCACCAGCCGGTCCCACTCCGCGTCGTCCGTCTCATGGAAACCCGCCGGCCGGGACGTGCCGGCAACCCCTGCCAGCGCGTCGATCCGCCCGAACTGGCGGAGCGCAACCTCACAAAGCCGTTCCGGGAGATCCCTGTCGGTCACGTCACCGGCGTGGCAGACGATATCGGTCCGGGGGCCCGGCAATCTGCTGGCGGCCCGTTCCAGCGCATCGGCTTCGAGCCCGTTCAGCACCAGGCGGAAACCGTCGCGAGCAAGGACGGCGGCGGTCGCGCTGCCGATCCCGCCCGACGCCCCGGTAACGATGGCAACCGGCCTCGTCATCGGCCAGGGCAAGCGTTGCGTCTGCACGCAAGAGGCCGACTTCCCTGCACGAGGGTCAACCTGAACTGATCCTGCATCTCGCGTTCGTCAGATATGGAATGGAGGTCGGGATGCCCGATTCTTGTTGTTCCGTGTCCCTGGGGTGTCGATTGTTCGATCCTTGCAGCGCGCAATCTAGAGCGGCGCGCGGGCGAGTGCCAGCATTTCGATCAACGCCCGATCGCCATTTGCTCAGGATTCGGCCACGCTGCTGTTGCCATCAAGCCTGGCGAGTTCCTCGGAGATCGGCGCCAGAGCGGCTTCGGTGCGGCGGAACAGATCGTAGAGGCGGCGGCAACGGCTCCGGCGTGGTGCGTTCGGCTCATGGTGCCGGGCGACCGAGACCAGGCGCGCCTGGCCGTCCTCCAGCGATGCTACCTCGCCGACGGCCTGCCAGGCGACGATCGCTCCGCCGAGAAGCCCCGGTTCCCTGCAATCGGTGACGGCAATTGTGCGCTCGCAGATGTCCGCCTTGATCTGTGCCCAGACGGGGCTCGCCGAACCGCCACCGCCGAAACGGATCTCGCGCACCGCGCGGCCGACGGCGCTTTCGGCACGTTCGAGGATGATGCGGTTGAGGAATGCCACGCCTTCGAGCACGGCGAACGCGCAGTCGCCCGTACGATGGTCGCGATGAAGGCCGACAAATGCCCCTCGCAGGGCGGGATTCCAGTACGGGGTTCTCTCGCCCTGCAGGTAGGGAAGGAACAGGAGCGGCTGCCCGTCCTGGCGTTCCGCAAGCAGGCGATCGAGTGCGTTGCCGACGTCGCCTGCACCACCCGAGCCGCCTGCGAGGACGTCCAGCGCCCAGACCACCGTATCGGCGCCGTTCTGGCTTGGCCCGCCCAGCTGGTACAGGGATTGGCCCCATTTCACGCTGAGCAGTCCATCTGCCCACGCCTGTGTTTCCGAGATCACGCCAAGGACTTCCGTCGTGCCGGACAGGTTGTAGCCGAAGCCCGGGCGCAGTGCTCCCAGGCCGAGCACGGATGCCCACGTATCGTGCGCCATGCAGACCACCGGCCGTCCACGGAGCCGCGCCAGTGCGCCGGGAAGCCCTGCGATCACCTGCCCGACAACATCCGAAGGATCGAGCGCCCGCGGTACGATCGCGGGATCGATCCCGGCAAGTTCGATCAGTGATGCGTGTCCGTCGTGAGCTTCGGCAGCGGCAATCAGCCGGGCCGAGGACACGCAGTCCGTGGCCGGTTCTCCGGTGAGGCGGAAGTTGAAGTAGTCCTTCGGTTCCAGAACGACCGACACCGCGGCGAAACTGTCAGGTTCCTCACACCGCAACCAGCACAGCCTCGCAACAGGGTGGAAGGCGTTGAACTGCGGCAGTTCAGGATGGCCCTGCGGTACGGTCGGGCGGAAGGCGGCGGCGACATCCTTTGCCCTGCCGTCGCCCCACAGGATTGCCGGCCGCACCGGCCGCAGCCTGCGATCGAGCAGGATCAGCGTGCGCGTGACTCCGGTAATCGCAACCGCCTTGACGGCGTCAAAGTCCTCGCCGCTGACCTCTGCGAGGGTATCGATCACCGAGCAGAACTGCGCCCACCAGGCGTCCACCCCGGTTTCCATGCCGTCGCCGGTCCTGCGGATGGACGGGCCGTCGACCGCCGCCCGGTACCGGATTTCACCGGCCGCATCGATCAGCCCGGCACGCATGCTGGTGCTGCCGAGATCGCACGCCAGAACGAGACTCATCGGAAAGTTCTTCCCTCCGGGAATGCTGCGAGTTGCCCGCGCTTCGTATAGAGATTGCCCTGCCGCGTCGCGGTCTTGTACCAGACATCGACGCGTGAAGCGGATCCGATCTTCGTACGGAACGGGAGGTCATGAGCGGGACATCACGGATCGTCGTCGTCGGCAGCTACATGCGCGACCTCTTCATGTGCGTCGACGTGTTTCCCGCACCCGGCGAGACCCGTTTCGGTCACGGCCACTTCACCGCCCACGGCGGCAAGGGGAGCAACCAGGCCGTCCAGGCGGCGCGCTGCGGCGCCCGGGTGGCGATGATCGCTGCCGTGGGCGATGACGAACGCGGTCACGGCGCGCTCAGGCTGTGGCAGGACGAGGGCATCGACACGTCATGCATTGCGACGCGACCGGACCGGCCGACCGGCGTCGCGATAATCATCGTGGACGGAACCGGCGAGAACCGGATCATCGTTGATGCCGGCGCCAATCTGTCACTGACCACGGACGACATCGACCGTGCGGCCGACCTGATCGCTGCCGCCGATGTCGTCGTCGCCCAGCTCGAGGTCCCGGTACCGGCGGTACATCGTGCGTTCGGGATCGCGCGGCGGTCGGGAGTCGCAACCCTGCTCAATGCGGCACCGGCACCCGCTGCACCGATCGATGACCTGCTCGAACTGACCGACATCCTCGTCGTCAACGAGGTCGAGGCGGCCGCCCTGACGGGAACCACCGGCCGGTTCGGCAGCGACATCGGCAGGACGATGGCCGCGGCCCTTCCCCCGCCGACCGTTGTCATCACGGCGGGCGCCGCCGGCGCATACCTGTACGACGGTCGCGAGGTCGTGCACGAGAGACCGCCCGCGGTGGGAACGATCCGCGACACGACCGGCGCCGGCGATGCGTTCATCGGCGCGTTCACGGCGAAGTGGGTCGAGACCCGCGACCCTGTAGCCGCGCTTCGCCACGGCACCGCTGCAGGGTCGCTGGCCTGCACTGCTCCCGGCGCACTGCCGTCGTTTCCGAGCCTCGAACAGATCTGCTGGGCACTTGGGCCATGACAGGCGGCCTCTCGTCCCGGCGCGGACCCTGCCGCATCCTGAAGCGGATCACGTCTCCTCGAACCGCTTCCTGAGCTCCGCCTTCACGATCTTGCCGTAGTTGTTCTTCGGCAGCGCGTCGATGACGTAGTAGTCCTTGGGCCGCTTGAAGCGGGCGATGCTCTTCAGGCACAACGCGTCGAGAGCCGCCGGATCGACCGTCCGTCCCTCGTGCGGGACGACAAAGGCCACCACCTCCTCGCCCCACTCCGCGCTTGGCCGGCCGACCACCGCCACCTCGTAGACATCGTCGTGCTGCAGCAGCACGTCTTCGACTTCGCGCGAATAGATGTTGGAACCGCCGCTGATGATCACATCCTTCGCCCGGTCCCGGATGGTGAGGAACCCGTCCTCGTCCAGCGAGCCGACGTCGCCGGTATGCAGCCAGCCTCTGCGCAGCGTCTCCGCGGTGGCCTCGGGATTTCGCCAGTAGCCGGCCATCACGATTTCCCCGCGCACCACGATCTCGCCCGGTTCGCCGACCGGCATCGGCCGGTCGTCCTCGTCGAACACCGCAACCTCTACCCCGGTCCGCGGGATACCAGCCGACTGCAGCCGTTCGCGGTAGCGCGGGTGGTCGGTATCGACGTGAAATCGCCGGTCGAGGCCGGTGATGGTCATCGGGCTCTCGCCCTGCCCGTAGAGCTGGTAGAGCGCCGTACCGAACATGGCGACCGCACGCTCGAGGTCCGCCAGCAGTGCCGATGCACCGCCGTAATACAGGGTCCGCAGGTTGCTCTTGTCGGCGTCCCTTATCGCCGCGTTGTGGATCAGCCGGGTGAGCATCGTGGGCGCCGCAAACAGGGCGACGTTGGGGTACGCCTGTATCAGGCTCGCGATCTCGGATGGCTCGAAGCTGCCGCTTTCGGGAATCACGTTGTTGGCCGCCTTGGCGACGAACGGCAGCGCATAGAGCCCGGATGCATGCGACATCGGGGCGGAATGGACGATCGTGTGATCCCACTCCACCCGGTCGATGTCGCTCAGGTAGCACCAGGTCATGATCGTCAGGTTGCGGTGGGTGAGGATCGCTCCCTTCGGCCGGCCCGTCGTGCCGCTGGTATAGAACAGCCAGGCTGGCGACTGGGCCGTCCGGTAGACGGGCTCGACATAGTCGCCCTCGACCAGCGCTCCGTAGTCCTTGCCCCCGTCGGCCACGATCACGCGGTCGAGACTGTCGATCTCCCCGACCAGCGGCGCCACGGTCTCGGCGAGGTCGGGCGTGACGAAGCACACCCGCGCCTGCGCGTTCTCGAGGATGTACGCAAATTCGCGCTGGTGCAGCTTGGCATTGACCGGAACGGCCACCAGACCGGCGTGCCAGACGCCGTAGAGCACTTCGAGGTACTCCGGACAGTTGGTCATGACGAGGGCGACGTGTTCGCCTTCTTCGAGACCGAGTGTGGTGCGGAGATGACCCGCAATCGTGCCCACCCGGCGCGCCAGATCCCGATAGTTGTGTACGACCCGCCCGCCCAGGCTGACGGCCGGTCGATCGGCGAAGCTCCGCCCCGCCTGTCGCAACAGCTCTGCCGTGTTCATTCGTCTTGTTGTCCACCGTTGATGATCCACCGCCGGCGCCAGTGCCCGGGATAGTGGCGGGCGGCGTCGACATCGCCGCCGCAGGACCGGCGTGGCAGGCCAGATTTAGCGCACCTCTCCGAACCCGCCAACCGGACGACGGGGTAGCGCGTTGGGCGCCCGGCTGATACCATCCCTGACCCGGACACTGGTGGAAACCATGTCGGCGCGGACCGCGATCGTCATCGCAACGCTGGTCACGGCGGCGGCCGGAAAGGCCCTCGCCGACGGGGACGCCGCTGCCGGTCGCGCACTGGCCGAAGATCAGTGCGCACGCTGTCATGTGGTGAGCGAAAGCTCCGGAATGGGGATCGAGAGCACGCCGTCGTTCAGGCTGCTCGTCGGCCTGCCCGACTGGAAAGCCAGGTTCCAGACCTTCTACGCGCGCAGGCCCCACATTCCGTTTGTCCTGGTCAGGGGGCGCGCACCGCGGCCCGATGTTCCGGCCAACATCGTGCCGTTCGAGATCGAACCGGAGGATATCGAGAACCTCATCGCCTTCGCCGGCACCATTGCGGCGGAAGCGAGCGAATAGACGGACGGCGCCCCGGGGCGGTGTGCTGCGGCCCCTGATGTTGTGACCCTCATGAGCGGGTGGCGCGATCGCCCGCACGAAGATCGGAGCCGACTTGACGCGCAACAGGATCTCCGACTGCCTGCCGGAACGGCTTCACCCCTTCAGCCGGGTCATCCTCGACTATTACCTGGACGGTCGCATCCCCACCAGCGAGTTCGCCCGCTGGTTCCACATGCCCAATTCGTCATACCTGCCGGCATCGGAGTGCATCATCGCCGTGGTGGATCCGGGCTGGCCGGAGCGCCGGCGCGGCCTGCGTGGATGAAACGCATGACACCGCAGCCTGGCGCCGGTGCCATGCAGGCAGCACGACCGGCCGTACCTTCGCGGATCTGCGGGGCGGATCACGCAAGCGCCGGCAGTGCGCGCCTGAACGGAACGGCATCGCCGACCGGCGGCGCGTCGAGTTCGCGCGCGTAGCGGTGTCCGGCATGGACCGCGGCGGCGATGATGCCGGGTGCGAGAGCATCGCCGATGGCGGTCACCGAGCGTACGCCGGCAGCGTCCCATTCCGCCCGGCGCTCGACCAGCGCAAGCCTCAGTCCCTCGTTCGGCAGCCGCATCGTGACCAGCAATAGCGATCCCGCCTCGATCGTCTCGCGCCGGTCGGTGTAGACGCACGCCAGTTCGACCGAGCCGTCGCGCACCTGCGACAGCCGGCGCTGCTGGCGGATGTCGACGCCGAGTTCCAGCAGGCGGCGCTGGACACGGGCCTGGTCCAGTCCGTTGCGGGTGTAGATCGACACCTCCGAGGCCGGGGTGATCAGACACACCGGCTTCCCCGCCGCCTGGAACAGTTCGGCCAGGACGCCGCCGAGATAGTAGTGGTCGTCGTCGTAGATTACGAGCGGCCCTTCCGGCAGCGTATCCGGACCGGTCGCGCCCGAGTACACGTCGTCGGGCGTGAATACCGGCAGCAGGTCGAGCCCCGGCACCGGGTCCTTGTGTTCGCGCCCGATCCCGTCTCGCCGCCACGTGGCGCCGGTTGCGATGACGACGTGCTCGTGGCCGAACTCGAGGACGTGCTCGGCCTCGATGACGCTCGACCGGTACACGTCGACGTTCGGCATCCGGGCGATCTGGCCGGTCCGGTAGTCGCGCACCCGCGCCCACGCGGCGAGCCCCGGCAGCCGCGATTCGTCGCTGACGCGGCCGCCCAGCTCCTCGCGCGCTTCGGCGAGCACCACCCGGTAGCCGCGCTGGCCGAGCGCGCGCGTCGCCTCGAGTCCGGCCGGTCCCGCGCCAACCACGAGTACCCGCGCTGTCGACGCCGCCGCCGCAATCCGCTCGGGATGCCATTCCCGCCGCCACTCCTCGCCCTTGGTGGGATTCTGGGTACAGCGCATCGGCACCATCGTGTTGTCGCCGATGACGCAGACGTTGCAGCCGATGCACTCGCGAATGTCGTCGATCCGGCCTTCTTCGATCTTCTTCGGCAGGAACGGATCGGCGATCGACGGCCGCGCGGCGCCGATGAAGTCGAGGATGCCGCGGCGGATCTGGCTCACCATCGCGTCGGGAGACGTGAAGCGGCCGACTCCCACGACAGGCTTCGTGGTCAACCGTTTCACTTCCGCCACGTATGCCTCCTGGTAGCCCTCCTGCGAGAAGCGCGACGAGACGGAGTCGTTCGACCAGTTGGCGAGGCATATGTCCCAGAGATCGGGCAGTTCGGCGAGCATCGCGATGACCTCGCGGCCTTCCTCGCCGGCGGTGATGCCGTGTTCGCCCAGCAACTCGTCCACCGACAGCCTGACCGCCACCGCGCAGGTATCGCCCACGGCTTCCTTGGTGTCCTCGATCAGTTCGCGGAACAGCCGGACCCGGTTCTCCAGCTTGCCGCCGTACTCGTCGGTACGCCGGTTGTGCCGCCGCGACAGGAAGTGCATCGGCAGCGCCATGTCGTGGCCGGCATAGCAGTAGATGATGTCGAAGCCAGCCTGTCTGGCGCGGAGCGCGGCTGCGCGGTGACGGCGCCTGAGCGTGCGGATGTCGTCGAGGTCCATTGCCCGCGCCTGGACGGGATCGTACAGGTCGCAGATCGCATGGCTGGGAGCGAGCGGCACCTCCCTGCTGTAGAGGTTCGGCGCGTGGTGGCCGTTGAACACGAGTTCGATGGCGGCAAGGCTGCCGTGCTCGTGCACCGCATCCGTCATCCGCCTGAGCGCCGGGATGTCGGCGTCGTCCCAGATGCGCCCCTCGTTGTAGGGCGACATGTCGGCCGACGGATGGATTTCCGTCTCCTCGGTGGAGACGACGGCCCACCCGCCCTCGGCCTTTGTTCCGCGCATGGCGGCGAGTTCGTTCGGATACCGGTGTCCCATGCCGTTGCAGTGGGGTACCTGGTAGAACCGGTTTCGGGCGACGACCGGCCCGATCCTCACCGGCTCGAACAGAATGTCGTAACGGCTGTCGCGAGACATGACGGAGGCTCCCTCGACCGGACGCGGGCATGCGCGCATTTGCCCCGTCTGTACACGATCCGGGAGTGTGGATACAGTTGCCGGGGGGGTGGCTTGAGGGGGAACTTTCAGTCGTGAACGACCCGTTCATTCGCTGGTACGACGGCGCGCTCGACCAGTCTGTCTGCCGTCACATCATCGACCGTTTCGAGGCCGATCCGGCCCGCAGTGCGGGCATGGTGTCGGGCAACCGGGGAGCCGAGCTCGATACGGCCGCCAAGCAGACGACCGAGCTCATCCTGGATCCGGAAAAGTGGAGCGATCTGATCCAGGTTCTGCAAGAAAACCTGGGCAGATACCTTCGGGTTTACACGCGTGACGTGAAGTTCCTGGCCGGCTCCGACCACACCGCCCTTCACGTCGAGCCGCTACGCGTCAAGAAGTATGACATCGGCGGTCAGTTCCACTGGCACATCGACTGCAACTCGAAGCACAACCGCAGCCGCTGCCTGGCCATCCAGTGGTACTTCAACACGGTCGACAAGGGCGGCCATACGGAATTCGAGGACCAGAAGATGAAGATCAAGCCGGTCGAGGGACGACTGGCCTTCTTTCCCGTCGGCTGGACCTATCGCCACCGCGGTGCACCGCCGAGGAGCGGGCCGAAGTACGTGTGCACGACCTTCGCCCACCCGCGGTTCGCCTGAAGGCCGCCCGGGCCGCATCGCCGTTCCCCTCGCGATGCGGCCCGGGCCGCGGCTGCCCCGCCGCTCTATCCGAGGATGCCGCCGAGGCCGATACCGTCGAGCAGGTCGCCCAGCAGGCCACCAAGCAGGCCGTCGAGAAGACCGCCGTCGAGCAGCGTGTCGACGATGTTGCCGTCCGGAAGCGGTGTCTCGTCGATGTCGCCACTGAGCAGTCCGCCGAGCAAGGCGTCGAGGATGCCCTCTTCGCCGGCGATCTCGTCGAGCCCGGCGAGCAGGCCGCCTTCCCCCAACGGCGTGCCGTCGAGGATGACGTCCAGCAGAGACAGGTCGAGCAGGCTGATCGGATCCTTGCTCAGGATCGTCAGTACCGTCTCGTCACCGAAATCGAGGATCAGGTTGCCGTCTTCCACCCGCGCGGTTTCCAGCAGGTCACCGACGCTCGGCAGCTGCAAGTTCAGGATCTCGATGTTGTCGGTGAGGATGTCGAAGTCACCGAGGATCGGGCTGCCGCCGTCCGCGAGGTTGAAGATGAACACGTCTGCGCCGTCGCCGCCGAGCAGCAGGTCCTCTCCCGGCCCGCCGTTCAGGGTATCCCTGCCGCCGCCGCCGCGTAGCGTGTCGTTGCCGTCGCCGCCCTGCAGGAGGTCGCGGCCGCCGCCGCCGAGCAGCAGGTCGTCGCCGCCGCCGCCGAGCAGGACGTCGTTGCCGGCGCCGCCGTTGAGACGGTCACCGCCAGCGCCGCCGTCGAGGACGTCGCTGCCGCCGCCGCCCGACAGGGTGTCGGCACCGCCGCGGCCGGCGATCTGGTCGCTGCCGCCGCCACCGACCAGGATATTCTGCCCGTTGTCGCCGGCAATCGTGTCGGCCCTGTTGGTTCCGGTCACCGACTCTATGCTGACCAGCGTATCGTTGCCCGAGCTCGCGCCGGTCGCCGTGCCGGCTGCCAGGTCGACGTCCACGCCGCTGCTTTCGCCCATGAAGCTCACCATGTCGTAGCCGGTGCCGCCGTTGAGCAGGTCGTCGCCGCCCTCGCCCCGCAGCAGGTCGTCGCCGGCGCCGCCGAGAAGCGTGTCGTTGCCGGCATTGCCGGAGAGCAGGTCCTTGCCCGTCTGCCCCTTGAGCAGGTCGTCGCCGGCATTGCCGCGAAGCTCGTCATTGCCCTT
>Ga0079224_100000658_pt1 | contig 35395 bp, 60 predicted proteins | sample Stecom2015_FD_80414 | JGI IMG/M metagenome (GOLD analysis project Ga0079224, IMG submission 80414) | Agricultural soil microbial communities from Utah to study Nitrogen management - Steer compost 2015 | ecosystem: Environmental > Terrestrial > Soil > Agricultural land | place: USA: Utah... | reverse complement strand
GAAGGGGCCGGTCTCGCGAGGCGTGCGCGTCCACTCCGCCGGGTGGGCGAAAAAAGGCGCCTGACCTGCTGAGTCGCAGGTCAGGCGCCGTAGCGGAGTTCGTTCAGTCCAGGTAGTCGCGCACTATGGTGCGCTCAAGCGGTGTGCCTGACCTGGTAATTCCTGGTCGGCAACGAGCGTAAGCGCCGCACTATCTTTGACTGAAAAGTCGGGTGTGCCTTCCACCAAGGCTTTGGACGGCACAGTGAGTAACTGCACCCACCCCGCGGCGCGCTACAGGCGCCTTTTCCCCCGCATGGTCCTCTCCGTTCTGGCGGTCGCGTACAACGCCGTCGTGGTCGCCGTGATGGTGGCCGCCCTTATGCTCAGCTACGGCCCGAAGTTGAGCGCCGCACTGCTCGCCGTCGTGGCTGCCGATCAGGCGCGGGTTATCGCGGCGGTGGCCGGATGGAGCCTCGCCGTCGCCATGGGCACCGGCGGGCTGCTGGTCCTCCGCTGGCTCGAGGGCACGCGATGAGCGAGCGGCTCGCCCAGCTCGGAGAGCTGTGTACCTGCGGGCGGCAGGCGGTCACCGTCTACATCACCGAGCGGTTCGGCGAGGTCGGTTACTGCGGGCGCAGCGATGGCGGCGACCGGATGAGACCGTGCCCGTTCTGCCAGGGCGAACGTCACGAGGGGCGGTGCCCATCCTACCGGCTGAGACTGGTCGGCGAGGACGAGGGCGTGCGCATTTCGCACCGCGTCGGCGGCGCGTCATGATCGCCCGGCTTGCGTTGGTGGTGGGCCTGGTCCTCGGCTGCGCGGTCCCGGCGGACGCGGCAACGACCGAGACGTACGCGGATTACGCGATGCTCGGAGAGCGAACCGCCGGCCAGTTCTGGGCGGAGGACTCCACCCCGCACGACCAGAACGGATGGCGCAATCAGTGGACCTGGACGCCGCAGGCCAGCGGCACCGAATCGCGTGTTGCGTGGGGCGATCCGGCGGCGTGGCCTCCCGACGGGGCCGAGCGGTTCATCGTGTCCGGCGGTTGGGTGCTACTCGACGGGTGGTCGGATAACGGCACCTACTACCGGCAGCGCGTCACCTCCGAGTGGATCGGGGACGGACTCGACTGCACCAACAAGCGTCCGATCCCGTCGGACGGCGAGCGGCAGCACTACGTGCCGTGGCAGGTGCCGACGTCGATCGTGTGCCTGATCGCCGAGGGCACGATCACGGAAGAGTCGAGCGGCACGGTGATCCGGTTCCGGCACGAGCAGCTGTGGTTTCCGCCCGGCGCGTGCTGGAACCCGTACCACTCGAACCAGCGGTGCATCAAGCAATTCGAGCGGTGGCTCGACGACAACGGCCATTACGACGGGGTACTGCGCGAAAAGCTGCGGCGCGACCAGTTCATCGCCAAAGACAAGGGCATGGCGTTCCACATCTTCCAATACGGCCCGTCCAGGTGGACGGCGCACGGCCGCTACTACTGGAGGTGGTGACCGCATGGCAGGCAAGCGCATGCGCGGTCGGTTGGTGGCCGCGGTGATGGTCGCAGGGATGTCGGTCTACCTGTGGGCGGCGCGCCTGCTGGCCAAGCGATCGCGTCGACGGTAGGGCGAAAAGAGAAGCGCCCCCGGCACCAGGCATGCCGGGGGCGCTTCGCTGTGCGTAGGGTCGGGTCAGGCTCCGAACTTGTCGGCCTTCACCGCATCGATGAACGCAGACCACTGTTCACGGTTGGCGGTGAAGTACCCGGCGTCGCGGTCCTTCGTGTCGCGCACCGCAGCGCCGTCGCCGAAGCGTCCAATCTCGACACAGGCGGAGCCGTTCTGCGACCGACTGGACTTCCGCCAGTTATCCGGCTCGTGCTGTACCGTCATGTTGTGCATCCATTCTGTTGATCACATCGGCGATGAGCCTGGATGTGGCGTCCGGGCTCATCGCAACTTCTTCTGCCCTCGTCGCCGCTTCTTGGCAAGCGGCGATGTCGGCAGCTTCGTGGAGGAACAGGGCTGATCGCCGTGTTTCCAGTTGCACCACTGGTGCGTTATCTCCGCCGCGCTCGACGATGACGAAAGCACCCTCAAGACCTGGATGCCAGCCCGCGGCCATTGGCACTACTCGCAGGTCGACCGTGGGCCACTTGGCGACATGGAGCAGCCATCGCAGCTGCTCGCGCATCACCTGGTGGCCGCCGATCATGCGGTATAGGGCGCTCTCATCGACGAACGCGACCAGGCGGGCGGGTCGATCGGTTCGCGTGATGGCGTCCCGTCGGCCGAGGCGAACCGCGACGCGGGTCTCTACATCGGTGTCGGGAATGCCGCCAGCGGCCATGATCGCCCGCGCGTAGTCCCCGGTCTGTAGCAGCCCAGGGATGAGCATGGCGGAGACGTCGGTTATCGCGGTTGCATCGCGCTCGATCTCCAGCAGTGCTGCGAGTTGGCGTTGCTGCTCGGGCAGACTGGTGGCTACCCAATGTGGGCCGTCGGTATCGCGGGCCAGCTCTACAAGCTCCTCACGGAGCGCGTTGTCTGCGCCAAGGGCCGAGAGCACGGTAGCGACGTCAACCGGCCGTGGTGAGCGTTCGCCCTTCTCCCAACGACCGATGGTCGTGTGGGACAGGCCCAGCTTGTCCGCAAGCTGACGCGCGCTGAGTCCAGCGTCCTCGCGAGCACGCCGGAGCTCGGAGCCGATCGCCACTGCTTTGGGTGTGGTGCCAGCCATGTGCCACAGGATAACCGCACCGTGGGTAGCGATGAGTTCGCCTGAACAGTGCATTGTGCCAACTGGCACCGGTGGAACATCCTTATTGGTGCCAGTTGGCACCGCGGTTCCAGTCGCGGGCCACCCTATCGCTTCGGGAGGACACCATGCCGTACCGCCCGCTTCCGTTCTCATGGGTCCCTGCCGACGCTCATGGGTCCCTGCCGACGGCGCGCGGCACGCGAGCATCGACACGAAGCCAACCGGCGGCTACCCGACTGGCATGTGCGTTCAGACGCTCTGCGGTCATCAGCTGATCGCGGATAACACCGAGCTCGCGTGGCTGTGGGAAACCTGCCCCGACTGCAACGCGCAGGCTCACAAGCTCGCCCGCTGCCCCATGCCGCCGGTGGCGGGTGCGCGATGAGCGTGAGCGCTGAGCACGCCCACATCGCGCGCATGATCCGCGCAACCGTGCTGATGCTCGGCTACGCCGCCGACGACGTCGAGCGCGGCATGTGGAGCGGCGACGAGATCCGGCAGCTCGGCGAGCAGCTCGCGACAGTGGCCGCTGCCCTGCGCGGCGAAGGCACGGCGCCGGTGCCGCTGGTGATCGACCTATCGGAGGTGCAGCGGTGATCGCGGCATGGGTGGCGGGTGTCGTTCTTGCAATCAGTCTGGGGGCGTTGTTGCTGTCGCCGTACTACCTGCCGCAGGCGCAACATGCCGGGGCCGGGCCTGGGGCGTTGACGGTGTGGCAGCTCATCGAACGGGTCGAATCCGAGACCAGCGGCGGTCGGCATCGCCTTCGGCAGGTCACGATCCGCGGCGACCTTGCCGACGGCGATGAGCTCGCCACCGAACAAACCCGGCTTCTGCCACTGGCCGAAACCGGTCTGCCGACCAGCCCGGCGCAGTTCGCCCGCCACCCCGGCGCCCTGCGGCGAGTCCTCGCTGGGCTGGAGCAGATCTAGACCCGACTCGATGTCGCTGCCCCCGAACTTCGGCATCGGGTCGTTCGGCCGGTCGGTGCGTAGCCCCCGACGCATCGGCCGGCCGGTTCCAAAACCCGGTCGACGCGTGCCCCGATAGCGCGCCGACCGATCGCACCAGCCTCCGGCAAAGGGGGTGATACCCGACCAGATCAGGGAGTAGCAGCATGCGAGACCCGGACCAATGGAAGTTCAGAGGCGTGCACTGGCACGCCTACGTCGAGATTCGGGACGGTGACGCGGTTGGGCATTCCGTGCGTGAATACCGGCTTGCCGAACAGCCAGCCGCGGTGTTCCGCGATCCCGAAGCTGCTGCCGAGTGGGTCGCGGCGACCACCCGCGAGCACGCACACCCCGAACGGGTGCGGTTGATCGGGCCCGCGGGCGGCGAGGGCCACGTAGGCGACGACGGGCACCTGCAACACGATCTCGTCGCCAATCTCAACGTGCTCACCCGGGGCGACTCCCTGTACTGCGATTTCCCCCGCGAACACGACCGCTTGCACCTCTGGGTCGAGGCGGTCACGACCGACGACTGCACGGAGGTGCACGAATGAACAGGAGTAGAGCACCCGATGTGTCCGAACTGCGGCGGGCCGATGATCCCGCCACAAGGCGGCGGGCCGCCGGTCTGCCCGAAATGCGGATAGGTGCGTCGACCAGGAGATTGCCGCTCCTGGCCGACGCGGCGGGCAACTAGCAGAGCCACCCGCCAACACGGTAGCCGCCGACCTGCCAGCGCGGCCAGGTCGGCGGCTTCCGTATGGTCACCGACAGTGGAAGGATCGTTACCATGTTGTGGACCTGCCCGACCTGCAACGGCAAAGGGACGGTCGAAGTGCGCCGCCAGTCCCGCCACAAGGGCGAAGGCGAGGAGGTCGACCAAGTCGACTGCAACACGTGCGACGGCTCTGGTCAGCTGGAGAGTCCGCCCGCGTAGGGAGGTAACGATGCCGGACCGCAGCGACGATTGGTCAACCTGCCGAGGCTGCAAAGGCACCGGCAAGGTGCAGGTGCCGCGCCAGTTCATGTCGATGCAGACGGGCAAGGTGTCCACCATGATGGCGCTCGCCCGGTGCCCGCACTGCCGCGAAACACCGGGCCGCCAGCGTGGCTACGGCCCGCCCGCGTGATGAGGTAGACGACATGGCGGACGACGACCAAGACCAGAACCAGGATGAGGGCGACGACTACAGCGCCGCCAACCACGGGCCGAACGCAATGTGCTTTACCTGCGGCGGACTTCGCAAGATCAGCGAACCACGGCTCTACGTCGTGCAGGCCACCGAGGACCTGCAGACCGGCATGACCATGGCCGAGTGGCGGACCTGCCCACAGTGCAAAGGCAAGGGCTACCTGCCCGGCCTCGCCCCGCCCGTGTAGCCCGGAAATACCGAAATCGCCCCCGCATCCGACCGGCGAACCAGAAGGATGCGGGGGCGATTGCTTGGACCCGGCCACGGTCAAGGGGGATGATGCCGTGGCCGGGCAGCGGGAAGGCTAGTCGGCGGCCGGGGGCGAGTCCAGCCTGTAAACGGGCGGCTTGGTCGAGCCCAGCAGCAGCCGAGTCAGCCACGCGGGCAAGTGCGGCTCGACGGCGCGCAGCAGCGCGTAGACGGCACCGAGCACGACCGGCACCACCAGGACGTCACCAGCGGCGCCGAGTGGCTGGGTGAGCCATTCGGGGGCTCCGGCGGTGACCAGGTACGCGACGAGCGCGGACCAGGCGGCCGGGACGACGGTGCGCAACCACGCGGTGAGCTGGTCAGACACGGTCGGCCCCCTGCACGTTCACATCGACGTTGACGGTGGCGTCGGCGAGGGTGCGGCGGACGGTTTCCTGGATGCGGGCGATGAGCTCGTCGGCGTCGAAGGCGCTGCCGGTGACCGCGGCGGCCAGGGTGCGGATCGTCTCGGCCTGGGCGGCGAGCAGGGCGCGGTTCTGGTAGCCGTAGGCGTCGGCCCACAGCGCGGCGTCGGCGATGCTCAGCGTCGTCTCGGCGCCGGGCACGCGGGACTGGTGGCGTTCGCGCCACAGCACGTCGACAATCGCTCGCTTCGCGTCGTCGTAGGACACGTCATTCTCCTGGTTGTGCGCGGGTGCGGTGGTGTTGAAGCTGGGCAGGTTCCACGGGCGGTCGTCGTCGCAGTTGTGCGGATTGACGCTGATGTGGAAGTGCTTTCGGTGCGGGTTGCTGCCGCGGTAGGGCATCCACTTCCACGGGTTGTTTCCCGGTCGGCTGTCGAGGATCAGCCCGTTAGCGATCAGGTACTTGATCCGCGGATCGCGGGACTCGGCGAGCTCGTCGGTGATCCGGTCAATGTCCATGCCGTTGGCCGGGTCGTGGGTGAAGTCGCGGGCGGTGACCACGCCGATGCCGTCGACGACGTGCCACGGGTTGTGATCCGACGAGCGGGATGCGTGCGCGGCGTCGCCGATGCCGCCGTCGCTGGCCTTGCTGCGGTTCGGGTACGCGGCATTGAACTGTGCGCGCAGGGTTTCCAGGCTGCGCGCGACGCGCCAGGCCATGTGATCAACTCCCCATGAAGTGCAGGATGAGGGACCCGATGAAGGACAGGACGGATGCCACTACGGCCATCCACAAGGTCCACCGCTTCGACCGGTCGGCCTCGCGCGCTTGCTTGATCTCCGCGATATCGGCTTCGCACGCGTGCCTGACTTCGGCGATGTCTTTTTCGGTCTCGCCGATGCGGTGTTCGAGCACGGCAATGCGTGGTCCTTGTTCGGCCATGTGGCCGCGGAGCGTGGCGGCCAGATCGGAGATGTCCGCGCGCACGGCGGCGAGCTCGTCATGCATCGTTGCTCGCAGGGTGGTCAGCTCGTCGCGGACGTACCGCAGTGCGACGTCCGCAGGCGATTCGGTGGTCATTGCGTCCCCGATCACGTGGTCTGGTGCAGGTAGCAGCCGAGCGGCTGGCATGCGGATGAGCCGGTGCCGGACGCGCTTGCGGTTAGCTGCACTCGCGACCAGTCATTGCCGACCTGGGCGGACACGTCGAACGGTCCTTTGCGGGAGACCTCGTTAGTCGTCGCCGTCCACGACCCGACTTGCGTTTCGCCAACCTTCAGCCGGTATGTGGTGGTCGGTGATCCGGTCGCGGAGCCCCATACGCCTTCGATGCTGATCCACGGGTGCGAGATCGAGGCGCGGCCTTCCCACAGCAAAGTCTCGGCGGCGATTTTGGCGGCGTCGATGTTCGCGTACGGGTAGGTGTCGCCGACCGCGCCAGCGGAGATGAACATCGGGTAGAGCGGTATCGGAAGCCACGGGCGAGCTAGGCCAACACCGGACACGGCATCGTCGGACACCAGGATGCGCCCGGTTCGATCGGTCAACGCCCAAAAGTCTTTGCCGCCCGACGTTCGGCCGGTGCCCATGACCATGCTGCCGTCTTCACGGCGAATGCGCATGTACTGTTTGCCGTCGGCACCCGGCCCGAAGTACAGAATCTCGGTGTCGTTGTCGTCGACCATCCGCAGAAACGCGTCCTGCAGCAGCGTCAGCCCACCTTTGGAGATGGTGGCCGACGCCAACCCCACCGATTTCCAGAGCCGTTGGATTTGCTGTTCGGCGCGCTTGATGCGGTCCAACAGGTTGGACGGTTGGTTGACCTGCCCCATGTTCCTCTCCTAGGCCACACCGTCGAGCAGCGGCGCCAACGTCAGCGTGACGCGCTCGGCGTCGATGGACGGCGCGAACTCCATGTCGATCACGCGCACCGCGCCTTCGAAACCGTTGCGGTGGAACCGGTCTGGGGGCACGACTAGCCAGCCGTCGTCGCCGCGGTTGATGTCGGCGGCGGTCGGTGGGATGTCGCCGCGCACCTCGATCGTCGGCAGCACGACCGGCATGCGGGCGGCTTGCTGGTCGGCTTCGGCGTGGCCAGCCAACGTCGACTCACCTTCGGCGCCGCTGTAGTTGTGCTCGACTTCCAGCAGCGGGAACCCCTGGTCGTAGCGTTCGGGCTGTTCGTGCACGGCGATCGGGGTGCCGAGGTCGACGCCCTCGCCGGTGGCGTAGGCGCGGGTGGCCATGCGGGTGCCGTCGGTGGGCCAGGTGTAGCGGATGGCGTTGCCGCCGAGCTCCCACACGTGCGACGAGCCCTGTTGGCCGAGCCACGGTGTGCCGATGCGCAGGATGCGCCGCGGCGCTCCGGTGGCGGAGGGGATGACGTCGAACACCATGTCGGGGCCGTCGATGACGCCCGCCAGGTTGCGCAAAGCTTCGCCCACGTCGGTCAGGTCGTACCCGTTGTAGGTGCGGTCGCGCAGCGTGTTCGACACGGTGGTGTCGAGCTCGATTTTGATGTCACCGCCGGTGTGCGCCTGCGCTTGGGTGACAAGCTGGCGGGCAATCTCGTTTTGGTCCACGTTGTCGTAGGTGGTGGACAGCCCGGCCACCGTCGTCAACGTCGGGTTGGCGGGCACCAACGGCAGGACCTTGCGGTGGTCGAAGTAGGACCAGAACTCGCCCGCGCCGATCTCCACCGTGTCGCGCTCGGAGTCATAGGCGCGGGACCAGATCACCCCGCCCCACATCGGGCGGGAGTCCCGGAACGCGTAGATCACGCGGCGGGTGGGCATCGTGAGGTCGTGCGGGTTGAGATGCCCGGATCGCTCGTCGAGCTTCCATGTGGCACTGAACCGGCCGCTACCGTTCAGGGGTTTGTTGAACCGCACCGACGTCAGTGGGATCTCTTCCAACAGGGTGTTGGTGCGCAGGTCGGCGATGGCGTAGGTGTAGACCGGCAGCGCCACCGATTCACCCCCGCAGCCACGTCAGCGACATGTTCAGCCCGTTGCCCAGCGGGTCAAGGTTCAGCGTGGCGCCGGTGTTCTGGTACGCCCACATGCTGACCTTGTCGCCCGCGTTGAACCTGCGAATCGTCGAACAGCTCAGGCTCGCCGGCTCGCCAGTTTGGTCGCTGGCGGCCTGCGCGTAGCGGCTCGCTGTTGGACTACCGCCGATCGCGAGCGCCCGTTCCGCTGCCGAGGCCGAGCTGACGTAGCGGATGCTCGCCGCCAGGTGCCACAGCCCCGAGCGGTTCAAGGTGAATTCGGTGCCGTTGCCGACTGCGGCCACGGACACGTCGTCGGAAATGTAATCGGCGTCGGGCAGGTGCACCCGCTGATCGACAGCATTGGGGATGCCCTGCGCGGTCTGGCTTGTCGACCGGTAGTAGCGGGCTTCGTGGCGGGTGGCGTTGGTGGTGCCGCCGATCGGGAACGCATCTACCCATGCCGTGCCGGTCCAGCGTTGCACGATGTTCGTCGACGACAGCATGATCAGCTGGCCGGTGATCGGGTTGCTGATCTCCGACGTGGCGGCCACCACCGGAATGCTCGGCACCCGCCAGTCGGTGCCGTCGTGCACTTCGACGCGCTTGGTGTCCAGCCGGTAGACCGCTTGTCCGGCGTAAGGGCTGGCGACACCGGCGCGGGCGGTGGCGTCGGTTACGGGCAGGATGCCACCGGCGGCGACGGTGCGCGCCACGTCGAACGACTGGATGTCGGCGTTGGTGATGGTGGTGGCGTTGGCGGGCACCACGATCCGGCCGAGCGTGATGTAGTCCGGGCTGCCGGTCACGGTCGGATCGGTCGGGGTTGCCGCGGGGGTGCCGACGATGTGGCGCACCACCATGTCGCTGTTGGCGTCGGCGAAATACGCGTCGGACTGCTGGGCGACGATCAGGTCATGCCGCGGATTCGAGGCGTCGGCGGGCGCGGTGCCCAGGATGTTGATGTCCTTGATGGCGTCCAGGCACAGGATGTAGGCGCCACCGCCGCGGCTGGACTGCAGCACCGCCCGGAACGGGGCGACGTGCACGAAACCATTCGCGGTCGGGCTGGTGGCGGTCACCGCGCCGGGCGTGGCCGCCGCGGGGAACAGCCCCGTGCGGGAGGTGATCTGCCCGCTCGGGGTGGCCAGCGCAGCAACCGTGATGCGACCATCTTCTACGGTCTGTTGCCCGACCCCGGCGACCTGCTGCACTGCCCACGAATGGCGTTCAGCCACGGGAACCCCCTCAGAAACTCGTGTGGTAGTAAAGGCATTCGAGCTGCCCGGTGCCGTCGGAGGTTTCGAACCTGACCCGGGTGTCGCCAGGTGGCAGGGTGAACCACTGCCGGCGCTCCAACCGGTTGCTGCGGCTCACGCCGGTGGACAGCAACACTGATTTGTCCTGCGTGGTCAGCACCAGGGTTTGGCCGGCGGGCAGCGTGTAGGTGGCGTCGAACGCGAGCTCGGCGCCGGTGTCGACATTGCGGATTACCGGCCGCGTACAGGGTCCGGTGATACGCCACACCGGTTGTGCGTGCGCGTTGCCATCGTTGGTGATGACGAGCTCGCCGCCGGACTGCGCCGAGCCCCACACCAGCGGCCACACCAGCGGCCACACCAGGCCACCGCCACCAGCCACCGGCGGGTTGGTGGTGAAGGACTGCTGCGGTAGGTGCAGCAGCCGCGGGTTGGTCGCCCGCCACTGGATCGCACCGCGCGTGAGCCCATAGGAGTACTCGACAGGGGTGGGGATCGAGCGGCGGACACAGCGCGCCCACACCATCGCTTTGATGCCCTGCCACTGCACCACCAGGGGTTCTTCGGCCGGGTTTTCGTCGGGTGCGGTGATGCGCCGCAACGTTGACTCGGCGGCCCGGAACGCCGCGGGGTTCGGGTCGCCGAGCTCGAACGACAGCGTGACGATCCGCCGATCGGAGTGCAGTTGGCCGGGCTGGTAGCCGTGGGCGTTGGCGAGCTCGGCGTCACCGTCGCGCATGTCGGGAAGGTCTTGCCAGCCTTCCAGCTGCACCAGGCCGAACGCGGTGTCGACGCCCAGCAGGGTGCCGCGCCACTCGATTTGTCCGTCGGTGGTGATCAGGTCACCAGCGGCCATTTATCCACCCCCACGTGCGAACCAATCCAGATCAGCTGCGATGTCGTAGGGCGACTGGTGCGGTGCCGCCACGAACGTGCCGATGTTGACCGTTGCGCGCGGCGTCGGCTCACGCTCGGGAGCGGACTGCGCCAACAGCTGGCGGGTTTGGTGCGTCGGTAGCACCCGGCCCGGACCGGACGGCACCAGCAGCTCGGGGCCTTGCTCGCCGACCAGCACCGGCCGTTGCGAGGCGACCGGCCCACCGGTGGCGCGGGTGGACGTGCCGCCCGCACCCCGGCGGTATCCCTCACGCGTAAAGTATCCGCCGATCTGTCGGCTGACCTGCGTCTCGATGAAGATCGTCTGTCGACTGCGTGGCCGGAACCAGTTTTCCCAGGAAGTGACTGCGGCATACGCCTGGGTTACGTCGCCCCGGATCGTGGTCAGGATGTCGCGGGGCATACCGAAGTACTTGTCGGCGAGCCGCTGAGCCTCCGCGGCGGTGAACCCCATCTGCTGCGCCTCGGCGATGAACTGCGCGCGCCGCTGGTCGACAGCGGTCCGCGCCGCATCAGTGGCCTGTTGCTGCGACTGGCCTTGCCGAATGGCGGTGTCGTAGGCGGTCTGCGCCAGACGCCGGTACTCGTCGCCCTGCTCAATCAGGTTGGAGTGAAGCTCGCGTCCCTCTTCAGTGGTGGTGTTGATCTGCCCGTCGGCCGCGAACAACGCAGCATGCCAGTTCGCAGTCCCGGACCGGACGCCTTCCATGGATTCGCGGAGGTTGTCCAGGCCCTCTTCGAAACCGGCGACGGCCTCTTCCATCGTGATCTCGATACCGAACAGCTGCCGCCATGCCGTGTTGAGTGCATCGACTCGGTCTGCGGTGTCGGCAGTGGAGTTCTGAAGCGTGTCCATGGCTTCGCGCAGCGATTCCGCGCCCGGTACCGAGTTCTGCATGGCAGATCCGGCCTGGTCGACACCTTCGGCGTACTGCCGCTGTTCTTCGATCGCGCCCACCACGGTGCTGCGCAGCCCGTCGGTTGCCAGCAACAAGTCAGTCGACGCCTCGAACTGCTCCTGCATGGAACCGCGGACGCCTTGGAAGGTGCCCTGCTGCTCGAAGGCGGTCTGGTTGTAGGCCTGCAGCTTCGCTTTCAAGCTGTCCAGCGCCGGACCGCCAGCGATCAGCGCGTCGACATACTCGGCGTGCGTCAACCCAGCAGCCTCAACCGAATCGGCGACGTCCTGGTACTGCTCGGACTGCATGATGGCGGCGCGCGCGTTGGAATCGAACGCGCCCGCCGAGTCCCGCAGCGCTGAGGACAGCGACCGCTGGTCACCTTCGGCGTTTTGCGATGCCGATCCGAAGATGGCCAGCGCGACGGACGCCGCGGCGAGCGCGGCACCGAACGGGCCACCGAGCGTGGCCAGCAGCCCGCGCCCGGCGTGGGTGAGCATGCCCACCCCACCGGCACCGGCGGCGCGCCGCGTCTGCTCCCCAAACTGCATCACGGACGTGGTGACACCGGCGACGACACCACTCACCGCCCGGATACCGCGCATGGCCGCGGCCAGCGACAGCCACGTGCCGATCAGCGGACCGAGCACGCCGGACAGCGGCTCGACAACGTTGAGAACGCCGGTCAGCACGTCGAGCGCGACACCGACCGCGGCGGACATCACCGGCAGGGCACTGCCGGACATGTCGTTGATGACGCCGATGATCCGGGTAACGACGTCGGCTACTTCGTCGCCGTGCTCGGCCCACAGGTCCGTGGTGTTGACGATCAGCCCACCGACCTCGGGAAGGACACCGGCTATGAGCTGTCCGAAGTGGGCGATGCCCTGTCCGGCGTTGTCCGATCCGGCCGCGATGACTTCGAAGAATTCGCCGACCCCGGTCCCGGCGTCCGCCATGAGTGAGCTCATGCCGTCGATGACCGGACCGGCAGAGCGGACAGCGGACACCATGCCGGGCATGGCGTTCCGCGCGAAGTCCGTTACACCGGCGGTCAGCTCGGTCACGTACGGCGCGGATGCGGCGAACGCTTCCCGGAACTGCGGGCGCAGCTCGGCGTAGGCGGCGCCGATCTGCTCGGCCGCGCCGACGAACGCGCCCTCAAGCGGCGCGGCATCGGACATCAGCCCGTCTTGCACGGTGTTCGACAGCGACTCGAACGATGAGCGCACCGCGGTGTTGTTGCGCAGCGCGGCGGCACCGAACGCGGCGAACACCAGCGGCAGCCCGCCGACCGCGGCGGCCACCGCGGCGCCCGCGGTCGCCGAGCCTGCCGTGACGCCAGCAAGCGCGAGCGTGGCGCGCTTCCCAAGTCGGTCGACCGAATCCCCGACTTTGTCGAAGGTGCGCGAGGCGCGGTCGATGCCGAGGACGGTGAACACCAGGTCGCGTGTTGCCATTACCGCCCCCTAGCGTGTGCTGGCGCCTCGCTGTGGGCGCGTCGGTGCTCGTCCACCAGGTCGGCGCACATCCAGAAGTCGGTCAGCGTCAACCGCCCGACGTCGGCCGGGTGCATGTGCCACAGGTGCAGAAACCACGGCTTGTAGCGAGCTACCTCTTCTGCGACGTCGACGTCTTCGACGTCGCTGGGGTAGGGTCCGGCGCCTGCTGGGTGTCCTGGTCGGTGTTCACGGCCATGACGGGTTCGAGCCGGAGCTGCGACCACGTGAAGTTCATGGCCTCACCGTCAAACGCCAACTTCTCGCCGGACTTGCGGCGCGCCAGCCAGAAGAACGCCTTCACCGCGAGCGCGTCGAGCTCGCCGATATTGTCGAAGTTCTTGCACAGCTGGCCCCACTTGTAACCGGTGAGCTTGCACAGCTCGATGGACTCGTCGACTTTGATCGTGTCGAAGTCCAACATCCACTCGGATTCGCCGAGCTTGAATCGGATGCTCATGCAGTCCTCATTTCGCGAGCTTGCTGATGATGTCGTCGATGGCCTTGCGTGCGCCGTCGCGGACTTTCGGGCCGTGGCGCAGCATCGCCCGGTCAAACCAGGCGATCGGGGTGGCGGTTTGTGTCACCCACCGGTCACGGTTGCCGAACACGGGGTGCCGCCACCGGCCGTCGTCCATGTACCGCGGCAACTTGCGTTGGTCTTCGGGCAGGAAACGGGTTTGCGTGCGGATGCGCACCGACGCCGAGCGGGCGCCAGTGGACATCTGCAACCGCACCGCACGCGCGATCGTGGCCCGCAACCCGCGGCCCTCGAACGCCTTGCGCTTGGCTTTCTCGGTGCGTGACCGGGTACGCGACATGGCGTATTCGCGGCGCTGCTGCCCACCACCACCGCGGCCGGTCGCCGAGGTGTTGAGCGACCGCACGTTGTCCTGCGCGGCGTTGACCGCCGGTCGCGCCGCGGCCTGCATGTTGCGGCCCATCTCGCGGCGCAACCGGCCATCGCCCGCGGCGCGCAGCTCGGCCGCGGCCTTCCGGAAATCGCCGCTGCCTTTGATCTCGATGCGCGCCGGCATGGTTCACACCGTCGCGTCGGTGGTCTGGTACTCCAGCCGGATCGACGTGGTGCCGTTGTCGATCGCCTTGATCGGCAACGCCTGCATGATCACGTTGCCGTCCGGCACGTTCGGCGTGGTGCCGTCGAACCGCACATTCGCGGTAATCCGCACTTCGTAATTCAACGCGCCCGCGATGGTGCCGCCGGCGAACAGCAACACCATTTCAGCCTCATCACCGCTGACGAACCGGTTGTAGGCGGTGAGGCTCTGGAACTCGCCTTCGATCGTGCCGGTGTAGGTGCGCGCCTGCGACCCTTCGGCGCCGATCTCCAACGGCTCATTCCGCAGCCTGCTGCCGTGCACGTACCGGTCATCGGCGAGTCCGTTGGTGCCCTGCAGGTTGATCGACCGCATTTCGTATGCGGTGCCGCCCAACGTGAGGCTGCCCTCAACGAACGTGAGCAGGTCCAGGTTGGCCGGATAGCTGGCGGTCGCCAGCGCGGTCGCGGTGGTCTCATCGCGGCCCAGCAGGGTCGGCGCGAACGTCACGATTTCGCCGATGGCGCTCGACAACGTCCACGACGCCACCTTGCACCCGGTGTAGGTGAACGGCTGCACCGTGCCCGCGGTGTCCGGGCGTCCCACCTGGATCGTCATGCCGGGCGGCAGCGCGCCAGGGGTGAACGTGTGCTTGTAGACCGTCGGCGCGTTCGTGGCGTCGGGCTGAGACGTCGACACCGCGCCAAACGCGTGCTTGAACCACCGGCCAAACCCGACGGTGCCGAGCTCCATCGTGATCTCGCCGCCGACCGACCGCTGCCCCTGGAACCACCGGCCCGTGCGTAGCACGCGCTTGCCCGGCCGGATCGCCGAGGACTCGATGCGCTGGGCTTCCAGCGACAGCGACTCGGCGCGGATTTCGTAGCCGCGGTCAACGGTGACCGCAGTGCCATAGGTGGTTTCCTCGCCGGTCATCAACTGGGCGTCGAGCCCACTGGGGATGGCCATTACTCACCCTCCGATCGGGTCTTGCTGGAGGGCTTCGGCGGCTTGGCTTCGGCCCACACGGTCGACTGCTCCAACAACTTCGCGGCGGCGCCGTCGGGCACTTCGATCGGCACGTCACGCTCGGCGGTGATGCCCAGCGACGGCACGTCAACCGCCACGAACGGGCCGATGTAGACGATGCGCATTGCTCACTCCTGAAACGGGTCTACGGGGACAGCCGGGCACGGACGCGCACCGACACATCGAATCGGGAACCACGGGAAGTTCCATCGCCGATCGGGCCGACGTGGTGCACCCACCCGGCCATTTCGGCCCACTGAATCGCCGGAATGATCCGCGGCTGCACGGCAAGGCACTGCTGCACCTGCGCGAGCAGCGCGGCGGCCCGCAGGTCGGCGGTTTCGGCGTCGCGCCCGTCGGTGACGAGCACCTGCACCACCAGCGGCAGCGCATACGTTTCGTCGACGTGCTTGGTGCCGGCCTTCATGACCGGGATTTCGGTCTCGGTTTCGGTGTCCTCCCCGAACCACACCGACTCGGCGGCGATGCCGCGCTGCGGCATTTCGTAGGACACCTGCACCCCGGCCATGCCAGGGCGCGCGGCGAGCGCGTCGACGATCGCGCGCTTAACGGCGGGCAGCGTGGTGCCGGTACTCATGCCACCACCACCCGCGGTTCTTGTAGCTCCCGAGAGAACATTTCCCGCACCGCCCGCGGTACCGCGAACGTCGGGAAGTTGGACGCGGGCACGTCATATTCGCCGACCGCGCCGGTGCTGGCCTGCTGTGACCGCCATAGGTTGATCAGCATCAGGTTCGCGGCGAGTTTGTAGCGCTTTTCGACGCTGGCGGTGTCGGCGAATCGGCCCGCGGTGTAGGACGCCACGACGTTGCCGCGGCCGGGTGCGAACTTCGTGTCGGCGCCGTTGCTGCGGCGCCGCAACAGCCGCGACAGCAGCGCCGGGTTCGGTTCGTAGCGGTCCGCCACGTACCCGGCCGTCGGCCGTGTCGTTGTGGTCTCGGCGGTCAACACGCGCTCGGTGCCGTTGTCGTACTCCGTGACCGACGTGATCGAGGTGATTGGGGCGTGCGCCAGATGCACCGCGTACAAACCACCGTCGTGGGCTTCCCCGGTGATTGTGCGCACCACGACCGGGCCGACGAGCTCGTCGAGCCGTTGCGACACCGCGCTGATCCACAGCGACAACTCGGTGTCATCCGCCGTGGTGCCGGTGCCGTTGATCGCCTGTTTGGCCTCATCCAGACTGATCACGTCAAGCGTGGCCACGGCTCACCCCTGGTGTGCGGCGAGGTAATCGGCGATCACCGACGCGGGCAGCTTGCCGCGCGCTGGCACGTCGATGCTGTTGTCGGCCGCCCACGCGCGTACCACGGCCGGGTCCGGCTTGCTCAGTTCGCGTTTCTCGCCCGGCGCGGCGGTGGCCTGCTCGACGGGCGCCGACTCGGCGGTCTGCTCGATGTCGTAGTCGACGCCCAACGGGCCGAACAGGTGCGCGTTTCGCGCCAGCAGCGGGTGCCCGGCGCGCACTCGGGTGCGCCCCTTGTGAACCACGTACTGTTGCCCGCCAACGAACAGCACAGCCGATTCGGTGGCGACGTAGATGTCTGCGGACATGCGTACCCCTTCCCAAGCGGAAGGGGCCCACCACAGCGGGCGGGCCCCTTCCGGTATGCCGCGATCAGGTGGCGGAGGTCGTCACCTTCAGCAGGCGGAACGCGTTGTCGGCGAGGATCTTGGAGCTGTTGCGCCACACCGCGTAGATGCCGCGCTGCCCGGTCGGGAATCGGTTGGCGGCGCCGAACAGGTGCGGGATCAGCTCAACGTCCATACCAACCCGGTCCACGATCAGGAACTTCGAGAAGTCACCGAACAGCAGCACCAGGTTGGTTTCGGTCACGGCCGGGTTGATGGTGCCGTCCATGGCGGACGCCTCGTGCGCGGGGTAGCCGATCAGTTCCGGCGGCGTCGCCGCGTCCAGCCGAACCCACAGGTTCGCGCCGCCCGCGGTGTCCAGCTGCCGAACCTTGTTGTAGATCGACCGGTTGGCGAGCCACTGCGCGCGGGCACGGAACCGCGGCGGCAAGGCCTCTTCCACGGCGTAGATGTCGCCAACGGCGATACCCTCGCCGGCGGCGGGGACGTGGCTGGAACTGGCCAGCGTGGTCACCACACCGAACGGGTTGTTGCCGGTGCCGTCACCGAGGACAAACGACGTGGCCTCTTCCGTGGCCTTGGCCTCGCCCAGCATCATCGTGATCTCGGAACGCATCGCGTTCCAGTCCTGGTCGATCTCCACCGAGAACGGCACGAAACCCTGCACGCGGGTCGGCTTCACCGTGGGCTGGGCCAGCGTCGGCGAATTGTCGGCAGCTTCCGCAGCTTCCGCGGCACGGGACACCGTGATACCGGCCGAGGTCACGCCCTGCCATTCCTTGCCCACAATCTGTTCGACGCGAGCAATCTGGCGGATCGGATCAACCTGCCCGTTACTGGTCAGGCTCACCGTCGGGTCCAGCTGGAACGGAACCGCGAACCCACCACCCGAGCCGGTGCCCAGCGACAGCGCGCGCTGTTCCTCCGCTGTAAGACCGTTCGTCGACAGCGCCGTCATGGCCTTACCGAACGCGCGGTCATAGGTCGGGCTACCGGTGACCAGGATCCGGCGCGCTAGCGTGCCCGACTCGTCGTCGGCACCATCGAGCAGCCGCTCCACCTGCCCCTGCGCCGAGGCACGGTCCCGCACACCAGGGAATCGGGCCGACTCAACAGCCCGCATGGCGTTGTCGCGGTACAGCCGCGGCAGCTCATCGATGCTGCGCGCCTTGTTGCGGATCTCCGACAGGTCGAAGATGTTGTCGGCGCGCACGTGCACCGCCGGCCCGTTTCCGTAGCCAGCACGGGAGTTGTCGACGCGCTCGCCGAACCGACGGTCACCGGCACCGCCGCCGCGCTCGGCCAGCGACCGGATGCGGTTCTTGCGCTCGGCGTCCTCAGCGATGGCGCGCTCGTGCTCGTCGTACTCGGCGTTGAGCGCGTCCCACTCGGATCGCACCTCGTCGGGCAGCGCGGCGCCGCTCCACTCGGTGTCGATGTCGGCGAGCCGCGCCCGGATCTCGCTCTGGCGCGCGCCCCGCTCTTCGACGGTCATGGTCTGATCCATGATCGTTCGGTTCCCTTCCTTGTCGATGTCGTGTGCGGAGGTGCCAGGCTTGGCGGGCTCCGATCCCGAGCGGAACGGTTCCGGTTCGGGAGAGGCGGCAGCCTGCGGCGGGGTGACCGTCTGGTCGGGCTCGCCGGTGGGTCGCCGTAGTTCGTGGGCGAGGTCGCGCACGAGCGCGTCTCGCTCGTCAGCGGTCAGGTTGGCCAGCATCGAGCGCACGCCAACCGTGGTCGCCTCATACGCTGGGAACACCACGGGTCCGGCTTCGAACAGCTGGACTTCGCGGATGGTCCGCTGCAACGGTCCCCGGTCGCCGGGGTCGAACAGCAGGCCGCCCACGTCGCGATCCTTCACGATCGCGCCGGCGGCATCGCGCCACTCGTCGCGCACCACGCGGAACCGGAACGACATGCCGTCGATGGCGCCGCCTTCGATGGCCTGCCGGATCGGCTCCACCACGGCGTTGTCGAACAGCCGCGCCCGAACGAACAGCCCGTGCTCGTCCTCTCGGATGTCCTCGATGGTGCCGATCGGCACCGACCCGGTGCGTACATCGTTGCCGTGGTCGAACTGCAACACCGGTTTGCGCGCGTTCAACGTGCGTTTGAACGCGCCCGGCGCGATCACCTCATCGAATCGGCCTTCCCACGAATCGATGCGCGTGGGAGTGTCGAACACCGCCGCGTAGCCTTCGAGGGTGCGCCCGTCGCCGTGCTGCTCGGCGCGGAACTCCACCGCCCGGTAACACAGCGGTGCAGGCTTCACCGTGTCAGCCATGACCGTCTCCTGTGTTGCTCGCCGGCGGTTGTTCGCCGGGCGCTTGCATCTGGACACTCAGCAATCCGGTGTGCTGCAACAGGCTCCAATCGCTGTTCTGCACCGCGGCGATCGCCGACTCGGCGGTAAACCCGTCTCGGACCAGCAGCGCGATCGTCTGCGCCTGCTGGTTCTGGATCTCTGAGGCGTCTTTGGCGTCCTCGTGCAGGAACGGGATTGCTTCGGTGGAGTACCACAGCGACACACCCGAGTCCGGTTTCGCCAGGATCGGCTCAAGCGACGCCGCGGCGTTCGCCCACAGATGCCGCATGGTGCCGTCACCGAACCGACGCCGAGCCGCCGTGAAGTTCCCGGCGTTCAGGGCCGAACCCTGCAAACCCTCGGAGAACCCCACCCACGACGGCGGCACCCCGGCATCGGCGGCCAACCGCGATTCACCCTTGCCCTGCGTGACAGCAAAGTCGAGCTCGCGGAAGTCCTTGCCAATCACCATCGGATCGGCGCCACCGCCCAGATACAACGTCTTGTAGGCATTCCACGCGCCGGTGTGCGTGTCGTCGATGATCTGCTTGAACTCGCGCACCTGCTCTTTGGTCACCGACGGGTCAAACTTGATCGCCAGGTTCGGGGTGGCGGCGTTCTGGAAGAACGCGCGCTTATGTGCCGTCGACGCGTCGTCGGCGGCGACATCCCCCATGGCCGGCGTGATCCACGACTGGCCTAGGAAGTTGTTGTCAGGGTCGGGAACGGGCGCGTAGTGGGCGACTTCGTGCCGCTCCAACACCACCATGCGGCCACTCGGCGGCTGGTAGATGTAGCCGACGACTTCGACGTCGCCGGCCTCGCTCGGGTGGTCGGCGTCCTCATTCGAGCCGAGCACGATCGTCACCCAATCCGGCCGCAACCGATTGAGCCGATCACGGCGGGTACGGCGAATGAACGCATTCCCTGCCAAGCTGGCGTCCACTTCCATCCGCGCCAGCAGGTCACCCGTCGTGCCACCAGGCCACGGGCGCTCTAGCACGTCCAGCTCGGCCGAGCCGAACAGGTCACTCGGGCTACCGCCAACAAACCGGGTCCACTGAAACCGTGCCTGCGAGAACACCTGCAAACGCGCCATGACCAGCGCGAACACGATGCCGTTGGACCGGTATGCGGCGTTGGCGGTCGCGGCGATCTTTTCTTCGTCGACCGTGCCCATCGTGGTCTGCAACAACGGGTAGGTGTTTCCGCCGAACGAGAAATAGTCGGCCCAATCCGACAGCGACAGGGAACGGGTCGGTTCCTGGGGGGCCAGCAGCCGTTGCCACAGCTTCACCGTGCACCCCCAAGATCGAGCGACAGCACGCCAGCCACGCCCAGCAGCACGCCCAGTACCAGCACGCCCACCGCGGGCAGCAGCATCCACGCGCCCGCGACTAGGCAGGTGCCCGACAGCGACAGCAACACCGCAGCCGATTTGGTCACGGGCTCACCCCCACATCGCAAACGGTTCCGGCGGTGGCGGTTGGACGATCGCGTCAACGCGGGCGATGTATGCCCACCGCGCCAGGGTCACGGCAACCAGCGGGCTGATATCGACGTCTGAGTGCTTGCGGCCCCACGCCCACGCATCGCCCAGCGGGCGCGGTTTCACGCCAGCGACAGCGGCCATCAGCGGCGGCTGTGCGTCGCCGAGATGCCGCATGGTTCCTTGCGTCACGGCGTCGGCGAACTGCCCGCACGCCGCGGCTACCTCGCTTGCCGTCGGGATCGCCAGCTGTCCCCGCTTCGGGGCGTCGGCGTTGTCCGGCCGCGTGAATCCCGCTTTCTCCAGATCGACCAGTAGCGAACCGGCCGGCCCCTTCACGTCGAGCCCGACCGCTACCGGGTCGTACCGCTCGGCGAGCTCGGCGAGCCGGCGCACTACCCATTCGGTGCCTGATCGGCGGTCGACGACTTCGACGTGCCCGAGCCCGTCGGGGCGGACGCCGTAGACCGCGATCGAGGCGACATCGCGCGCGGGCGAGATGTCGAGCGCGAACGCCACATCATCACCAGCTGCCGACTGTGCGTCGGCGAGCTCGCGCCACCGCCGCACGTTCAGCGGCCCCGATTCGGCGTCCTCGCTCGGCCACACGCCGAGCCGTTCGCGGGCGAACCCGGCGTCGGACATCGATTCGCGCTCGCGCGCGATGAACTCTTCGGTGATACGGATGCCCAACGCGGGGTTGGCCGCGGCCCACTCCTGCCGGTCGTCGAGGTCCACGTCAGGCGGACACCCGAAGTCGAAATAGGCCAGCCCGTCACCGCCGGCCAAACCGCGTTTGCGCACCCGGAACAGGTGCGGGCAGCTGATCGCATCCAGCGGCGGCGAGCTCGTGTACCAAATCTGAGGGTTCGGCCGGGCCGACATGGTGGGCATGAGCGCTTCGATTTGCTCGTCGGTCAGCGCGTACGCCTCATCGAGCACCACCAGGTCCCCGCTGAACCCCCGGCCAGACCCTTTCGAACGCGCCACGAACCGCAGCCGCGCCCCGTTCAGCAGCTCGATGCCCTCGTCGCCGTTGGCGTGTGACACCTTTTTCACGCGCCGTCGCAGGTCATCGCTATTCAAGAACAGCGCTTCGACGCGCCGGAACGCTTCCATGCTCGTCTTGAGCTCGTGCGCGGTGTGCATGATCAGCCGTTCGCCGAACAGCAACAACCCGGCCAGCTCGCGCGCTTCCAGCAGCGCGCCTTTGCCGTTCTGGCGGCTGACGATCACTGCGACTTCGAACGCCGACCATTGCCCGTCGGCACGTTCGCCCAGCGAAGCGATCAGGATGTCCTGCTGCCACGGGTCCAACATCAGCCCGGCCGATGCCGCGAGCTCTACCGCTTCCTGCCCTGCCGACGACGCGTACAGCGGGTGGCTAGCTACCCGCGGCCTTCGCGCGCCGTGCAGCACGCTTGTTGGCGAGGTCATCGACAGCCGACCCCCTGTTCGCATCCGGCAGCCCATCCAGCTCGCGGATCACGTCAGCCAGCTGCTTTGCGAGTGCGGCCACATCGCGGCCCTCCGCATACCCGAGCTCGCGCGCCACGTGGTCGCGGATCGCTTCCAGTGACTTTCTGCGGTCGCCTTCCTGCACGATTTCGACCAGCTCGCCCGCCATCACCCACCACCTTGATCACCTGCGGATATCCGTCGGGGGGAGAAATGGGAGATGGGGGCTGAGGGGTCAACCCAACCCCTGGTCATCCGTGCTGGGGCCACCCCCACCGCCCGCCACCCACCGGGGCCACACGCATCGTCGCTCAGCGTCAGAGTTGCGACGTGTCGTCACCACGCACGCGATGTGCGCATTGGCTCGGCGCGTGGTGCACGGTTGCCGCGGCGACTGTTGCACCTGCGGTGCGCTGGCCTGGCGTTGTCGAGGGTTGGTGCTCCACCTCTGGACCGTGGCACCACGTGGTCGACTGTGTACGACAGTGGGTGTGTGACTGGTAGATCGATGTCGATGGGGTGATGGCATAGCCAACAGGTGCGGTCGGTGGCCTTGAGCTGGGCGACGATGCGACGCCAGGGCCGACCTTTGCGCCCTTGCCACTTGGCCACGTCGACCCTCGCTTTCGTGGTCGACTGCCGATTCGTCGAGGGCAGTACTGCCGGTTGTTGTTTGGTGTCTTGGTGTTCCGGTGTGCCCTGCGAATAGCAGACAACCCCCGGATCTTTGGGAAACCGGGGGTTGTCCGTGTCACGACCTAGCCGACTGCGGGCACACTTTTACCCGCACAAACGTGACATTAGCATGATCGGCCGACCGGTGTCGGGCGTACACCCCGCCGACGCTGTGGCACTGCGGCCAGGATCACGGCGCATTCGCGGGCGTCGTACAGCGGGCGTATGCCCTTGTGCTCTGCCGGGCGACAGTGTTCGCGGATCGTTCGCACGCTGCGGCCAAGCAGTCGCGCCAGGGTCGCGCGGTCGACCAGTGCGCCGGTGTCGGTGTAGCGGACGATCGGCGTTCGCGGCACGGCACTTCCTCTCGGGAGGTGGGTCTCCTGATGGTAGCCGTTACGGGCCCGCCTCGGCGCCGTTGGCCAGGCGGTCCGCTGTGACCTTCCATGGGGCGAGGTGGTCGGAACCTGACTGGATCTCGGCGAGGACTTCGCGAAGTGTCTCCCACGCGGTGCCTTCGGCGACGCCGAGCTCGGCCATGCGCGCCCAGAACCACGATTCGTGGTCCTGGGCGTCGTGCGTGGCCTGCTGGATGTGTTCGAGATTCGGCCTGTTCATGCTTCGAATCGTTGAGCACGGCCGCCGGGAACCCCAAGCGCGATACGGCGGTTCCGTGTGTTTACGGATGGGGTTAGATTCCGTGGCGGCCAGCGCTCAGTGAGTCCGACACGTGCAGTACTGATAGTCGCACCACGCGCACTTGGGCTTTCTCCAGCACTTCTTGCAGCAGTTTCGGTCGGTCGACGGTTCCGTGTGACGCGCGGCCTGGTCCGGGTCCGAGGGCTCGAAGGTGCCGTTGCAGTGCACGCAGCTGGTCGTCACTCGGCCTCCTTCAGAGGTCCGGTGCCGCGCAGCTCCACACCGACCGGGTAGTACTTGGATCGCTCTTCGACCGCGATGTTGTGCGTACGCTTGAACATCGCGCTGCCCACGAATTCCTTGCCCTCGGCGTGCACTTCAAGGGCCACTTGTTCGCCCAGCTGCTCGAAAGCTTCCTCCGAGGTTGCGCACGTGTACACGTACCACGACTTCAGCGGAGCCTCGTCGACGACGACGAGCTCGCACGGCCGGTCCGCGGGGTCATTCCCGACACGACAGGTCCCAACCATCGAAGTGCTCATGCCACCCCTTGTGTCATGGCTGCGCCGATGCGCAGCAGATCGAGACTGGTGAATTCGGTCCCGCATTGACCACATCGCACGCCGAGCACTTGACCGTTACCGGCTGGCCATAACGGTCCAGCACAGCTCGGGCAGGGTGCCAGCGGCCGGGCAGAGTCGCCGGCGAGCGTGACGACTTGGCGGTGAAGCTGGCGCAGGTCTTCCGCGAGCTCGTCGACCCACTGCTGCCCGGTGGCCCACAGGATGCGGTTGCGCAGGTAGCGGGTTTCGGTGGCGATGGTGGGTGCGGCGAGTGGTCGGGGGTCGTCGCATTCTTCGGCGACCCATTGGGCGAGTGCGGTGAGGGTTCCGAGGATGGATCGTACGTCGCCGTCGGTGTCGTCGGGGCCGATGGCGTGGGGCACGGTCCGCGGGTCGAGTGCGGCGATGACGTCGAGCCGGGCGGGTGGCCGGGAGCCGTAGCCGGGCGAGCGGCGGCCGGTGTTGCCACCGCGGCCGGGTGTGACGTCAAGCGTGGTGGCGTAGTCCTCGATTTCGCGGAGGTGCCGCAGCATGGTGTTGACGCATTGCGAGCAGCAGTATTGCGCGAAGTCGGCGGGGCGGGTGCAGCGGCCGACGGTGCAGGGCGCGGCGTAGTTGTCGCGGTTCACGCGGTCACCTCCGGTCCGGACATTGCGGACAGTGGGGCGGACATGTCCGGGGAACTGTCCGCGGTGTCCGGACGGGCGGACACGTTTGCCGGACAGCGGACATCGGTCGCGGACAGTCCGAGCATGGCGAGCAGTTGGGCGCAGTCGTTGGTGTCGTGTGCGTTGCTGGCGACGTGGCGCACGGCGCGGTGGCGCTCGGCCGGGGTGTTGTGGCGGCTGACACTGGCGGCGAGTCGGCGTTTGTCGAGCTGCGGCGGGATGGTCACGGCGTCTCCCGCGGGTACGCGTCGGCGGTGGGGTGGGCCCACACGTAGCCGCCGCGCATGGCTCGGCCGAGCTCCATGTGTCCGTTCACGGTGGTCGTTGATTCGCTGCCGTCGGTGTGCCGGGCGCGGAGGGTGAGGCTTCGGCCGTTGCGGGTGCCTGCGGCGGCGAGGGCTTGCCGAACGGCGTCCTCAGCGATCCATTGGCTTGTGCCGAGGTCGTCGCTGTCCTCGACCGTCAGGAACACGACGATGGCCACGCGTTTGTTAGCGTTGCTCATGCGGTCACCTCCGGGGTGTCGATCGGCTTGTCTGTTGGCAGCCATCCGGCGTTGGCCAGCAGCGCGCGCACTTCGGTTTCGGGCAGGTTGGCCATGTGCCGTACCCACGCTTCGGCTTCGGCGTCTTGCGGGCGCTGGCCGGTGAGTAGGGCGATCAGGTCATCGACAGTGCAGGTGACCCACTGCCGTCCGGGGTCGGCGACGCCGTGTCGCTTGTGGACGATGACGGCAGCCACAGCGTCGTCGTTGCCGCGCTCGGTCTCTGCTTCGGCGGCCCATCCGGCGAGCTCCACGCGGGCGCTGTCCTTGCACTCGACGACGATCCGGCCGCCTTGCAGGGCGGGAGACAGGCGAACACCGCCAATGTCGCCGCGGTCGCGCGCGCCGTTCTTCGGTCGGCGGTCGATTCGGTCGTCGATGTGGGCGGCGAGGTAGTCGGCCACCTTCCGCTCGAAGCGGGCGCCTGCGGCCTTGGCTGACGACCGGTTGCGCTTGCGTGCGGCGGTCATCCTTCGTCTCCCGCGTAGATCTCGCCGCCGGCGATGTACTGCCGCCAATCGGGGTGCGGCGCCGGTTCAGCACCGCCGAGCGCGCGGGTGATGGTCTCCACGGTGTCGCACGGGTAGTGCTGCTGGTCGCCGTAGACGTCGAGGCAGCACGAGCAGAGCTGACGGCCCGACACGAGGACGGTTTCGGCCTGGTGGAGCTTGAGCACGTCGCGGAGTGCGTCAATCGCGGCGACGCGCTTGGGGTGGCGGTCGCGGAACTCGTCGACCGTGCGGTCATCGTTGCTGGCCAGTTCGCGTTCGAGCTCGTCGAGCAGTTCGCGAGGGTCCGTCATTCCGGCTACTCCATGGGTTTGAGCGCGTCGGGGGCGTCGCGCAGCGGGTCAAGGGCAGTGGCGAGGTCGACGTTTCGGAACTCGGCGGGCGCGAGCCACGGGTGCGGCCACCCGGATGTCAGGTCGACGTGTCCGTTTCCGGGGTGCTCGATCAGGTGGCATGGCCGGCCGGTCGCCGACACGGCGGGGCATTGTCCGGGCATCAGAACGGTGGTTCCTCGGTGAACGTGTCGCGGCGGAACAGTCGGCGCAGCCTCCACCGCAGGTGGTCTGCGGCGCGCTGTAGCGGGCCGGGCTCGCAGCGTCGACAGCCGGTGTCGAGGCAGTAGCCGCAGTGCGGTTCGGGGGCGTCGTTCATGACGTGGCCTGTCAGAAAGGCGGTTCGTCGCTGAAGTTGCCGGCGGGCTTGCTGCCCCATGGGTCACCACTGGCGGGCTGCTCTGAGACACCCTGCCAGTCGACCTTGCGCACCGCGGCGGTCGCGAATTTGGTGGACGGGCCGATCGAGTCGATCAGCATGGACGTCGCCGAGCGCTTCTGCCCGGTTTCTTTGTCCTCCCACTGGTCCGTCTGCAAGCGGCCTGACACCACGACTTCCATGCCGCGCGAGTAGGTCTCGGCGGCGTTCTCGGCCTCCTGCCGGAACAGGGTGCCGCGGACAAAGAACACCTTGTCGTCGACCCACTGGCCGGATTCGTCCTTGCGCTTGCTGTTGAACGCCAGGTTCAGCGAGCAGACCGCGGTGCCGGACGGGCTGAATCGCATTTCGGGGTCGGCGGTGAGTCGGCCGACGCCGTGCAGGGTGGGCAGTGCCATCGGTTGGTCTCCTGTCGGTTAGCGCCGGCTGCTGAGTGCTTTGATGCAGCTGCGGCGGTGGAGTTGGTAGAGCCGTTGCCCAGCTCGGCGGGCGCCGGGGACTTGGTTGGGGCGCAGCTTGACGGCGATGCGGCGATTGGTGCGCGGGTCGACGTGCATGGTGTGGTCGCCGGTGTGCTCGCTCGTCGGGTGGAACGCGACGGGCTGCCCGGCGACGATCGCGAACAGGACGGGTGCGCGGCAGGCGTCGCAGGTTTCGGCGCTCACGGCTTCACCGCCAGGGCATTGGTGATGACGTGCTCGATCGCTTGGGCGCAACACAGCGCGCAGTCCGGCTCTCCGCGTCCCTCGCAGGCGTGGGCGCTGGTGTCGTTTCGGTCGTCGTCGCCGCACACGTCCTCTGCGAGCTCGCGCACTGCGGCGACCGCGGCGCGCAGCTTCTTGGCCTCGGTGTTGGCTTCGTTCCGCTCCCGCTCGGCCTGGTTGGCGATGCCCTGCCAGCAGTCCCGATCGACCTTCAGCCGCTCGACTTCGGCGATGAGCCAGTCGATGTCGGCGCGGCTGTGCTCGATGAACGTGGCGTCGGGGTTGCGGATGCCGTTGATGTCGGCCCGGTACACCCGCTGGTCGGCGCGGCGGGTCGCGTTGGGGGCGACTTCGTAGCGCACCATTTCCGCGGCGGGGAGAATGCGGTCACAGGACAGACGTCTGAGCCCGTCAGCGCCGGTGACTTCGTGCCGGTTGTGCGCGAACTCCGGTTGAGCGCTCTGCATTCCCCAGCGGCGGAACCCCATCACATAGTGGCGTCCCCACTGCTTCGTGGCCAGGTAGAGGTCTTTCACGTCGGTGTTGCCGAACCATCCCCATGGGCCGGGAGTGGCCGCGTTTGCTCGGGCCTTGATTTCGTCGAGTCGGTCGGTGGTGGTCATGCGGTGGCCTCCTGGCGGTGGGCGGCTAGTTGTTGGCGAGCTGGACGCGTCGGTGGTGCGGGTCGGTGATCTGCTGCCGGGTGCCGGGCGGCACGGGTTTGCCGTAGAGGTCGTTTCGGCAGGGTTGGCCGTTGGGCAGGACTCGCCAGCACTGGTCACCGGGTGGGGCGCTACAGGTGGGGCAGGTGATGGTGAGTGCCTGCTGGGCCCGGTCGCCGCGGGTTTCGCGGTCGAGTTGAAGTTGTTGACGGGCCCAGGTTGCGATGCGGTCGCGGTGGTCGGGGTGCGCGTGGGCACCAGGGAGCGCGGGCAGTTCGGCTTTGGGCGGCTGGGCGCGGTGACGGCGGATTTGTTGGGTGATGTGCGCGGGCCTAATCCACTCCGTGTGGTGGGTGTAGTGCTCGTGGATCGCGTCGAGCGCATCGTCGTAGGTCCAGTGGGCGCGGTTCGCGGCCTGCTGCCACGTGTTGAGGTCTGCGGTAGCGACCCGGCGGCCGTCGTATTCGGCGGCGGCACCGAGCAGGGCGAAGATGTCGTCGTCGGTGATGGTGGGCTGGCGGGTCATGCGGTCATGCCTCCGGCGATGGCGTGGAGGGTGGGGGGCTCGGCGCCTGCGGATTGGGCGGCGGCTTGGGCGGCCCTGTAGAGCTCGCGGGCTTGGCGCCATTCGGCGACGCGCTGATCGCGTGGGGAGTCGCCGAGGATCGCGGGCGTGGTGGCGGGTGCGGGGCCGGTGCGGGTGGCGCGGGCGGTCTTCACCGCGTCGTCGTAGAGCCAGCGCAGCGCGTTCGGGGAGTGGACATCGGCGCGGGCGTCCCACTCGTCGAGCGCGGCCCGGATCAGTTCAGGGTCGGCGCCGTCGCGCAGTAGACCGTCGGCCACTTTGGACAGCTGGTGGATCACCTGCGGGCGATGCCGGGTCTGCTCGGGCTGGGAGTTGCGCCAGGCGTCCACAAGTCGCCGGGCGGTTGGCTGCACCGCAGTGGCGGCGAGCTCGGCGTGTGTGGTGATGCCGCGGCGCTTGCTCGCGCGCGCACGCGCGCTGCTGCTAGCGGTATCTACGTAAGTAGATACCGGGTCGGGTCGGGCCGGGTCGGGTAGAGCGGACACATCCGACTCTGTCCGCTGTGACCATCCCTCGTGACCTGCGTCGTTGTCGAAATCAGGGGGTGTTTTTTGGTCGTTTTTTGGTTTTTCGCGGACTTTTCCGGGGAAATAGTACGGTTGTCCTGCTGGATTTTTTCCGGGTTTTTTGCCGCGCGCGCCGTTGCTTTCCGCTCCGCGTCGGCCCGGCGGCGGTCCTCCACATCGGACCTTGTCGGGTTGATGGCCTCCCAATCGTGGAACTGGTACCCGCCGTCGACTTCGGTCCACAGCCCGGCTTTGACGAGCCGGGCGGCCTGCGCGGGAGTGCCGAGAACCGCGACGATTTCGGTCGGCACGTATCCGTCGGTGAGCTGCTGCGAGCAGTGCGCCCCGGCACGCACCCACAGCCCCATCGCGGCGTTACCGGCACGCACGACTTTGCGATGGAACGCGAGCGTGTCGTCGACTTTGAACCAGGTCATGCGATGTCCTTGCGCGGTTGTGGTGTGAGGTGCAGCCGGTCGCAGATGCGGCCGACGGTGTAGGTCGACATGCGGGTGTGGGCGGCGATCTCGATGTCGGTCCAGCCGCGGGCGTGTAGCTGCACGATCAGCTGTTCGCGCTGGCGCTGCTGGAGGGTTTCGGCGGGCTGATCACCGGCCAGGCACGCCCGGTAAGCGGCCCGGTCGGCGATCGGCCTTGTGCGTGGTGCCGTCATGTGTGGTCCTTGTCGGGCCGGGCGATCCACACGCGGTTACGGGACGCTCGACGGCTTCGGCGGGTGGATCGGTACTCGCCCGCGGGCACGATCAGCCGGCGCGATGCGGCGGTGCCGATCACCGACGGCAGGAGGTTCGGTCCGGCGTCGTCGAGCGGGCCCGCCAGGCGGCGCACGTCGTCGGCGGTGAACGGGCGGCCAGCCGCGATGAGCTCGTCGAGCGCGCTTTCGGCGCGGTCGCGGTGGTCGCGGTGGCCGGCGGTGGCTGCCGCCAGTGCGGCGGCCTGCCCTTCGTGCCGGTCAGCCAGGCCGAGCGCGAGTTGTGCGGCGCTCATGCCTGCACCCCGTCGTCGACGAGCTCGGCGTCGATCGGCTGGTCGGCGTCGACAGCGTGGTCGGTGATGTCCAGTGGATCGGGCTCGATGTCGGCGGCGGTGAGGCTCGGCCGGTCGGCGCGCTCGGCGATCCCCTGCACGATCCGCCGGTCTTCGGTGCTGGTGGGCACCCACTTGGAAAGTCGGCGCGCGGCGGTCTTGAGCCACATCGCCTCTTCGTTGGTCTTCCACGGCGAGTAGGTCGAGTCGGCGCCCTGCGCGGAAGCCTTTGCACGGGCGATGTGGTCGCGGCCGAGCACAACAACCTTGGACGTCGCGCCGTTGTTCATTTCGGCGTACGCGTAGACACCGCGCAGGGCGCCGCGGTGTTCCTCGGTAGCAAACCAATCGGCGTCGTGGAACGGACGCTGCTGCGGCCCCTCCCAGCGAGGCGGCACCCGGTCGTCGAGCGCGCCCGGCTTCCACACGAACTCGTCGTGTTCCCGTACCACCTCAACGACGACCGACGCGACCGCGCCCGAGCGGTACATGAGCTCGATCAAGCCTTGGTAGCCGACAATGCCGAGGACTTCAGGTCGGCCCTTGACCTTGCGCGGTGTCAGATAGAACTGCTCGGTGCCCGGTTCCAGGCCGAGTCGCGCGGCCTCCATCAGCGCGACCATCAACGAGTTGGGCGAGCTGTTCGCGGCGTCGGCCAACTTCGGGTCGCGGCGGACCGTGCCCTGCGCGATGCGCACCCACGTGTCGGCACGCAGGTGGGACGGCATGACCTGGGCGAGGCTGCCTTTGTTGTTGCCGATGAGCTTTGACGGGCTCGGCATCTCGTCGCGCTTCGCGACAGCGGATCCGATGGTCTGGGCGGTCATGCTGCGGCCTCGATTCGGCTCGGGGTCTTAATGGGGGAAGCGGTGACACTGGGCAAGGCGCCCTTGCGCTGCGCCTTGCGGATGGCGATCGGCTCGCCGCCGCACACCGCCCGACGGGCGTCGCCCATCAGGTCGGCGAGGACGGCGGCGGCCTGCCGCTTGATGGCCTCCGCGGTCTTGTGGGCGGCGACGGCGGCCCGGTAGGCGTCGCGCTGCTCGGCGGTGATCTCGACGTCGCGGTCGTCGATGTCCGGGTGACGCTCGCGGATCACCTGGTATGTCTCGCCGTGCTCGTCGATGTTCGGGCGTTCGCCCTCGCGAACAGTGCGCATGAACTCGGCGCCTGCCTGGCGCAAAATGTCGACCTCGTCGGCGTTCCACTCGACTGCGTACTCGCGGAAGTCGACACCGCCGATCAGCACGGCGATGTGGGCGCGGGACAGGCCGAGGACGTCGAGGTACCAAAGCACCTGAGCGCGGTAGTAAACCGGCACCTCGTCGGTTCCGGGCTCTCCCCAGCCGTCCGCATTCCGGGCGGTCTTGATCTCCAGCACCCCGCGCTGCCCCGACGAGCCGGTGATGATCCGGTCGGGGTTCGCGATCTGCCACCGGCGCGCCTTACTGCGGTAGGTACCGGCGCGGCGAACACGCATTTCCGGGTGCGCGTCAATGAACATCGCGGCCACGGCAGGTTCGAGATAGCGTCCGGCGCGCATCTCATCGTTGTCAGCCTGCGGCGCGGCCTCGCCGCGCTTGCGGTGCCACAACGAGAAACGCGACTCCCACGGCGAGAGACCAAGAACGGCAGCAATCTCCGAGCCACCGAGACCGTCGGCGCGCAACGCGAGCCATTCCGGCGAGCCCGACGGGAAGGTGCCGAGGTAGTCGGCGGTGCGGAACCGGGTCATTCCTCGTGCCCCAAGGTCATGGCGTCGATGTGGCGCTCACAGCGGACGTCGGCGTCGACCTCGCGGGCGTCGGTGGACACAGCGGCGGTGGTGGAATTCGGGGGCAGCAGGCAGGGACGCAACCGCAGGTCGACGTGGATCACGCGACGGTCGCCGTCGACGTAGCGCGCATGGTGGGCGCAGACCGCGCACGGGGCGCCAAGCAACGCCAGCATCACCGGGCCGTACAGCAGCGGCGAGGATTCAGCGGCGGTCATCGGGTCACCCCCGCCGCGAGCTGGTCGGCGATCCGCAACCGTTCGGCGGCGTGCCGGGTGCAGAACTTGCGGCCGATGTAGCCGCGCACCTCCCACACCCCGGACTCAGTGCAGTCGGTCCAGTCGCCGCCGTCGCAGTCACGGCCGGGCAGCGCGAGCCACGCTCGGGCGTCCTGCTCGACCATGTCGAAATCGGTGCGGGCGCGGGCTTTCGTGAGCTCGGCCACCGCAGCCGCGAGGGTCGTCGACTCCACAGTGCGTTCGACCTCGGTTTCAGGCGGGATAGGCTTTTGATCAGCCATTGAGAGCTGTCCTCTCGTGGTCAGCGGGTCGTCGCGTTCCTTGGCGGGGAGCGGCGGCCCGCGTTTTGTTGTGTCAGGCGGGGTTTCGTTTGCGGCGCGCGTCTGCGGAGCGCAGTGCCAGCCGGGTGAAATAGGCCTTGCGTGCGTGGTCGGCACGGGTCGCGCGTTCACGCGGGTCGAGCACCCCGTCGGGGTCTACTTCGCGTTCGAAGCGGTCGAGGAACCGCTGTCGTGCTGCCTCGGTGCGGGCGCCACGGTCGCTGGTGCGTGCCCACGATTCGTGAGCTGCGGCGCGGGCGATCAGGGATCGGCGAGTGCTCATAGCTCGCCCGCCCCCTGGCACTGGTTGCAGGTCTCGGTAATGGGTCGGCCGCGTTCGTCGGTGCCCGCGACGACGGACCCGGTGCCGTTGCAGTTCCGGCATGCCAGTGGTTTGCGCTTGGGCCCTGGTCTGGTGGTGGCGGCCATTACGCGACCTGGTCTTCGTGCCGGTCGCAGAGCAGTGATTCGCGGGCGACGCCCAGCGTGGTGCAGAGCGCATCGAACAGTCCTGCCGATGGCTGCCGGGTGCCGAGCTCGATGTGCGCCAGCGTCGAGGGGCGGGTGCCGCGCCGGTAGATGGTGCTGATCTGGGCGGCGAGCTGTTCTTGTGTGAGCCCGCGAGCCTCGCGTAGCTCTCGGCAGCGCTTGCCGTCCACTGTCGCTGATCTCATGGAAGCCAAGTTACGCAAAGTAGAGCACAGTGTCTGGCCCGATAAGCAAAGTTACTTTGCTCTATTTTGCTTGTAACACCCGGGCAGGCAAAATCGATAACAAGTCCTCCCCAGTGGGGTGTAGACATGCCAAGTTTTGCCAAGAATCATGAGGGCATGGCACCGAACGAGACTGTGCGAAGCCTCGACTGGTGGATGGACGAACGGCGCGGCGAACTACGTCTGAAGTGGTCCGATGTCGCCCGGCGCGCAGGCGTGACCACCCAGGCACTGCGAGACATCCGCAAGGGTGGCGCGATGCGCACGACGACCCGGATCGCACTGGAGCAGGCTCTGCACTGGCAACGGGGCAGCATCGACGCCATCCTGCGCGGCGGCGAGCCAGTCGAGCTGCCATCAGGCGAACCCGAGCCTGTGCTGTACACCGACGAGGAACGCGAGCTCTGGAGTCTGCACTCGATCCCAGCCGAGGAACGCCGCAAGCTGATCGAGCACCTGCGACTCCTGCGCCAGCAGCACGCAGGCCAGAACCGTCACACCGGGTAAGATCACGGTTACGTAACATGGTGGCGGGGTCTTTGTAAACTTCTGACCAGGTGATATTCCAAAAAAGCCTGAACTGTCCTTTTGCGAAGGGGCTTCCTTGGAAATCACCGCAGTAACAGCGTTCACGCTGTTACTCATCTGCTTGATCGTGTCGCGGTGTCAAGTCCGGCGCTTGCGCCGCGACCTCGCTGCCCGCGACGAGGAACTCGCGATCGCCATCCACCACCAATCCACGGCCGCCGCGATCATCGCGCAGGCCCACGGCGAGCTCGCCACCACAGTGATCCCCACTCCTCGGCCCAAGCTGCCCAAAGAGCGGCCGTGGTACCTCCAGCCGGTGAAAGCCGTGGCCGGCCTGATCGCCGCCGCCACCTCCACGCTGGGCACACGACGGGACGCTACGGTCACGCTGGCCAGTTTCGTCATCGGCGCGATCGCCGCCGGTGCCTTCTTCGGTGGCGACGGCCTCGACGACGAACGGCGGCGCGAGGCGATCGCCGACCCCAAGCCGCCGGTAACCGCGCCGTCGCCGGTTCCCCAACCCGCCGTGGCCCCGGCGACGGCAACGGCACGCTACGAGCCCGACCGCCCAGCGCCCACCCGGCACGCGAATCCCAGAATCGCCACCTCCCCGGTGGAGGATTCCCGGCCCACCGAGACGTCCAAGGCGGCCGTCCCCACGACCGAGGCGCCGCGGGTCGAAGTCGCGCCCGTCGGCGAGAAAAGCCCGGCCGTGGAGACCGAAACGCGGGACGAGGACCACCAGCGGGTGCGGTGTCTCAGTGTCCGCCCGGATCCCGCCGTCGACCTGAGTGCGTGCCTCTCCGCTGTCAGCGAGCTGGTGCCTCGCTGATCACCGACGCCCGGGCGGGCGCGGCCTCGGCGTTGCCCGCCCGGACCGGTCCGCGAAATGGCCAGGTGATCGCCCTACAGGTCACCAAGGCCGAGTGACCGCGCTTCTTCGGCGGCGCGCTCGGCGGCGGTGGCCCGGGTGTAGCGGTCGATCATGTCCCGGCGCGACCACCCCGCGACCGCCATCAGGCCCCCCTCGGAGCCGCCAGAGCGCAACCACCGCGTGGCGCCAGTGTTACGCAATCGATGCGGATGGAAGTCAGCGATGCCGGCGAGCTCGGCCCGGTAGGTCAGAGCGGAGTACAGGCCGTAATAGCCGAAGGCCTTGCCGCGATCACCGAGCCAGAACTGGTTCGCCTCGGCCAACCGATGGGTGCGACGCGCCCGGAGATAACGATCAAGGCAGCGCCCGGTCTGCGGCCCGAAGGTCACCATTCGTCCCTTGCCGCCCTTGCCTCGTGTGATTAAAGCCACACCGCGGCCGATGTGAGTGTCGGCGACGGTCATGTCGACCGTCTCGCTCGCGCGGGTCATGGTCTCGGCCATGAACCGGATCAGTGCCTCGTCCCGGCGGTCGCGGAACTCCTTGCCCTTGCACGCCGCGATCAAATCCCGCAGCTGGTCGTCTGTTAGGGGGTTGACCGCCTTCTGATCGAGCTTGGGCGGTTTCAACCCCAGCAGCTCGTCCCGATCGATCTCGTCCTCTTCGGCCAACCACGCTGAGAAGCGACGCAGCGATAGCTGCCGTGACCGGACCGTGGCCGCCTCGCGACCCAACTCGACCAGGTGGGCAATGAAGGCGTTCACCGTGGGCTTATCGAGCAGCGGGGAGTGCCGTTGCCCTCGCACCAGGCGAGGAACTGCCGCACTCCCTCGGTGTAGGTCTTGAGCGTTTCGCGGCTCTTGCGCTCGGCCTGCAGGTGCAGAGTCCAGGAGCCCAGGAGCGCACGAAGGTCATCGGGGGACATGCCCGATATCTTGACTGGGAGCGTTGTGCTTGTCTAGATTAATGCCGCTGACCCGCAAAATCGCAGGTCAGCGGCATCACTCGGCGAAAGGCTCAGTCCAGGTAGTCGCGCAACACCTGGGACCGGGACGGGTGCCGGAGCTTGGACATCGTCTTCGACTCGATCTGGCGGATCCGCTCCCGGGTCACGCCGTAGACCTGACCGATCTCGTCCAG
>Ga0079224_100000655_pt1 | contig 35424 bp, 34 predicted proteins | sample Stecom2015_FD_80414 | JGI IMG/M metagenome (GOLD analysis project Ga0079224, IMG submission 80414) | Agricultural soil microbial communities from Utah to study Nitrogen management - Steer compost 2015 | ecosystem: Environmental > Terrestrial > Soil > Agricultural land | place: USA: Utah... | reverse complement strand
TGATTGGTTTCTGCACTTCGCATATATTGAATCTCAAAAATAGACTCTCTATTATTTTTGCTTCTGTTATAGGGATCGAACAGATCAGCATAGCTCGGCAATAATATATACTCTCCGTCTTTGACTTGGCTCGCTGTTTCATAGGCCTTCTGCCAATCTTTACTAAACAGATGTATCTTTGCCAACAAGGTCAATGCCGCACCTTTAGTAGCTCTTCCGATATTGTTACTGTCATAATTCACAGGAAGGTTAGCTGCTGCTTCTTCCAAATCAAGGATCATTTGTGTCCGAACTTCGCTCAATGGGCTGCGTGGAAGCTGAGAAACCTCTTCGATTTTCAGTTCTTCCGTCCATAATGGCACATCGCCAAAGGTATTGGTAAGCAAATAATAATACACCGCTCTTAGAAACCTGTTTTCACCTAGTAACTGACTTTTAGTTTCTTCATCGATATTCGATGCAGAGATTCTGCTGATAACAAAATTTGCATCTTTGATTGCCGCATAACAAACACGCCAAACAGCGTGACTATTTGCTTCTGTAGCAGCGGAGAAATTGTAGTCTTGGATAGCTTCAATAGTAGCACTTCCTCCCTGATTCATAAAAAGATCAGTGCCAGCCATTGTAACACTCCAAAGACCGGTCTGATTAAATATACCCGGAAGATGACTATAAACACCGTTTGTGGCTTGTCTACATTGATCGGCGGTCTTAAAAAAAGCATCGGGCGCAATAATACTTTGAGGATCTTCATTAAGCGTTTTTTCGCAACTAGCGAATAAAAACACAAGACTAAGGCTGGCTATAATGAAAAATTTATTTCTTAACATAACAATAGTTTTAACAGATTAAAAATTAAGGCTTGCTCCAATCGAGAATGTCCGGCTATTGGGGTAGGCTCCATTATCTTTCGCACGAACGGTAGAGCTCGTCCCAGCTGAGTTTACTTCTGGATCATAGCCGTTGTAACTGGTTAATAAGAACAGGTTAACTCCCGATAGGAATACATTCAGCTTCCTGTCTGACTCTTTGAACACCGCAGAACTGAGATCATAGTTCAGTGTAAGGGATTTCAAACGAAGAAAGGAAGAGTTTTGTAGAAAATAAGTACTAGGGATATTATCTCTTGAGTTTACAGCTGGAATATCAGAAGTTGGGTTGTCTGGCGTCCACCTGTCTTTCATGTAGCTCATTTGATTGGTTAGGTACAGACCCACCCCTGTGAAATACTGCATCGAATTCCACATGGTACTTCCATGCTGAAATTGCAAGAACGCATCTAGTGTAAGATTTTTATATCTCAACGTATTTCCCCATCCACCAAAAAACGGAGGATTTGGGGTACCCAAATAATGATAATCATCGATGTTCAAAATACCGTCACGTTTATAATCATAGTATTTCTGCTTCCCTGGCTCATAGAAATTCGAGATAGAAACGTAGGTTCGCTGATCAAGAGGTTTGGCCAATTCAGCGTCGATCTCTTCCTGACTATGCCATACGCCTGCATATTCTAACCCGAAGTTAGCCCCTACAGGAACACCCACTTGAAGGTAATTCGTAGTCGCACCATAGCCAGTATTGTCCAAGGCGACCATAACCAATGGTCCCAGATCAGTTACTTCCTGATCATTCGTGCTTAGATTCAAAGAAGTTGACCATCCAAAGTTCTCGTTGTTGACAACGTTACCTTGGATACCAAACTCGAATCCGGAAGATACCGTCTTGCCTATATTGACCAGTCTATTGCTATAGCCCGTCTGTGTAGGCGTTTGAACGGTCAACAGTAAATTTTTCGTGTGCATATTATAATAGTTGGCCGTAACGTCGATCCTTCCATTAAATAATTGGAAATCCAAACCAACATTAAGCTGTGCTGAAGTTTCCCAAGTAAGGTCATCGTTTGTTATATTTCCCTGTCTATAACCTAGCTGTGGAACACCGCCGAATACATATCCGTTGGCATGTGTTGATAAAGTGGGAAGAGACTGATAATTACTAATACCCTGATTACCAGATAACCCATAACTTAAACGGAGTGAAAGGTCACTTAGGACGGTTTCGGATACGGACATATTCTTAAAGAAGTTTTCTTCTGCTATCCGCCATTTGATAGCTGATGAAGGAAAATATCCCCATTTTTCATTGGCCGCAAAATTTGAAGCCCCATCGTAACGATTCGTGACCGTTACATAATACTTATTTGCATAGTTGTACTGTAGGCGGCCGATAAATGATAACTGTTTGTTGAGACTATTAGCAGAGCTCGTGTTACGTTGTTCTTGGGGCACACTGGCAAAACTATTCCATCGGACAATATCGTTTGTCAAACCGCCACCGCGGACATCCAATGAATTACTCTCCGAGGTTTGATAAGTAAACCCGCCTAAGATGTTAATGTTATGATCACCAAAACTTTTATCATAGGTCAACGTATTTTCATTTAACAAGTAATCTTTAAACCCGATGTCTGTTCTCGCATTACCGAATTCCGCTCCACTTGCCACATAGGATGGCATGTAAGACGGTACGTATTCGTGGTATTGACTATTGCCTAGGTTTACACCTAAAGACGATTTAAAGCTTAGGCCGTCAAGTATTTCGTATTGAGCATAGACACTACCCAACAGGTCATTGTAAGTCGTATGGGCGGTTATCATTTCCGCTGAAGCCAGTGACGTGTTGACCGTACCACCACCAAAATAAGCGATGGGGTTAAAACTAGAGGGAGATCCGTCAGGGTTTCTCGCTGGCATGGTGGGGGGCAATGTTAACATCGAACTCTTCCATCCGGCTGTGGTTCCAAGGTTCACACTCGAACCAGGTTCACTCTTATACCTTGCAATATTCATATTGAGCCCCATTTTAAGACGGGATCCTACCTGCTTAGTTAAATTTACATTCCCTTGATAGCGCTTATAAGAGGAATTCAATACAATTCCTTTTTGGCCTACGATATTCCCAGAGACCCGGTAGGTGAAACTTTCACTGCCACCTGATAGAGCAAGATTAAAATCGGAATACCGACCTGTTTGGAAGATTTCCTCTTGCCAATTCGTTCCTACCGAACCAGTAATAGCTAGAATGGAGTCCACATTTGGATAAAGTGGATCTTGGCCTTCATCTATATAGGCTTCATTGACAAAGGAAACAAAATCTTTCGCTCCCATCATATCAACCAGCTTAGGTATATCTGATACCCCATGAGTAGTTGAAAAAGAAATTCTGTCCTTACCGGCCTTCCCCTGCTTTGTAGTTATAATAATGACGCCATTGGATGCCCGCGAACCATAAATAGCTGCGGACGATGCATCTTTCAGGACATCGATGCTTGCTATATCTGCGGGATTAATGGTATTTAAATCCCCTGCCCCTACAATTCCATCGATTACGTAAAGTGGCTCGTTGGACGCGCTTACCGAACGACTTCCGCGGATCCGGATTGTGGTGCCCGCTCCGGGTGCTCCGGTAGTCGAAGTCACCTGTACACCCGCAGCCCGGCCCTGTAGCATCTGGTCGGCTCTCTGTACCGGTATACCTTGAAAATCATCGCCACCGATCGACGATACCGCACCGGTCAAGTCTCTTTTTTTAACCTGGCCATAGCCTACGACAACAACTTGTTCCAAAGAAGAAACCTCCGGCTCAAGAAAAACAACATGTTCCTTACCTTTATTTAAAGATACCTCTTTTGGTGCGTACCCGATAAAGCTGAATACTAAAATGGCTTCGTCATCTAAAGTATTTACGGAAAAATCTCCTTTAGCATCAGTCGAATAAGAAGATGCGCCCCCTTTTTCACTTACGCTTACACCCTGAAGAGGCGCACCTGCTTCATCCAGCACCTTACCGATAATAGCGTCCTGAGACTGAGCAGAAAGAGGAAAAATAAAAAATGAAAATAGGAAAAGAACACTACATCGAATGTTGTAATTTTTAGTCATAAGAAATTGAGTTGATATTTATAAGTAGTAATACGGATGAATGCTTTAAACCAAATTGGAAATGACCGTTAAACGTGTTAGATAAATCACCGGCAAATAACGGGAATCTAAAGTAAAGCTATGGTTAAAAAAGCGTTATTAAATTACTACCCTACGTGGGGGCTGTAAACTGAAAATGCCCCTGTATTTATCATACAGAGGCATAAAAAGAGAATGAGTTTATTTGAGGCAGTTAAATTGCTGCTACTTTAATCATATTGGTTTTTCCTTTTTCCTCGATTGGAATGGAAGCTGTATTTACTACAAAATCGCCTTTACGAATCAAGTCTTTTTTCAGAAGGGCATTGTTTACATCCTTAATAGTGACATCCGTACTTTCGTATCCATCATAATAAAAACCAGTTACACCCCAAACTAGGCTTAATGTGTTTAATAAAGAGGTGTTTCCGGTGAAAATGTAAATATTTGATTTTGGACGGTGACTTGATATTTCAAAAGCAGTATAACCAGACGAAGTCATGGCGACAATAGCTTTGGCCGAAATCTTCTCTGCTAAAAATACAGAGGAACTGCAAATATGATCGGGTACCAAATTCGCCTGATCAAGCTTGGTTACCTTTTCTGTAAAATAGGGATATGAGGTTTTTTCGACATGTGTAATCACCTTTGACATGGTCTCAATCACAATTTCAGGAAATTCTCCTACGGAGGTTTCTCCACTTAACATCACCGCATCAGCGCCATCCAATACCGAGTTGGCCACATCATTAACCTCAGCGCGAGTTGGACGTGGTGTCGTAATCATACTTTCAAGCATTTGCGTGGCGATAATTACAGGTTTAGAGGCATCGCGGCATTTCTGAACAATGATTTTTTGCAGGCCGGGAACTTCTTCCATAGGCATTTCAACACCCAAATCCCCACGAGCTACCATAATACCATCAGATGCCTCAATGATTGCATCAATATTTTCGATGGCTTCAGGTTTCTCGATTTTCGCAATGATTCTGGCTGTCTTATTCTGACCGTTAATATGCTTGCGAAGCAATTCAATATCAGCCGCCGTCCTTACAAAAGACATAGCGACCCATTCGACGTCAAAAGATAGTGCGAAGTTCAGATTATCGATATCTTCGTCGGTTAATGACGGAATCGATATCTTAGTGTTAGGCAGGTTCACACCTTTTCTCGAAGTGAGTACTCCACCATGAACAATCTCACACTCAACGGTATCTTTACGGTTTGTGGAAAGAACGCGCAACTGAATTTTACCATCATCCAATAAGATGATCTCGTTTTCAGAAACATCATTCGGGAAATTAGCATAGGTAATGTAAATGCTGTTCTCGTCGCCTACCAACTCATTGGTCGTGATGGTTACTTTGTTTCCATTAACTAACAAAGCCCCCCCCTCTTTCATCTTCCCTATCCGGATTTTCGGACCTTGTAAATCAGCTAAGATAGAAAGAGGGATATTGGATTCATCGATAATCTCACGAATGGTTTCGATAGCTTTTTGATGATCTTCCTGGCTACCATGAGAGAAATTTAGCCGGCACACATCAACTCCGAGCGCAATCATGTTTGACAAAATATCTTTGTTGGTAGATGCAGGCCCTAATGTGGCAACAATCTTAGTTCGCTTTTGAACTTTATTCATATATATTAATCTTAACGTGTCTAATACACAATTTCTTATACTACATTAGTGTCATTAATACACCTTTTAATAGGTCGCTAAAATACAAGATTTTCTTTGGATTTCAATTTTTCCGGGTCAATTTCGGTAGCAACGACCACATCAGGGATATGATTTAATGATTTGTGAAGGTTCCGCAAATCTTCGTCATCAATAAACTCCTTAATAATTAGGAAATAATCAGATCCACGAAGCTCCGGAAGCAGATAGCCTGATTCAATGCCTTTGTTCCCGATAAGATAAAACTCAGTGCCGGTATTATCATTTATATGCGAATATTTTGTAAAAAAAAGCGATGCAGAGTTTGACATCCAAGTTTCATGGTCATCGGTTTTTTCCAAATTCAGACCTGTATATTTATTTATATAATAGCAAAGACGATAGTCTTTAAGGGGACAAGTGATCGCAATTAGTAGAAAATCAAGATCAATTTCGTATTTTAAGGTGATTTTATTCAATTATCTTTTGTATTTTCACACGAAGATAATAAAAACAAAATTCATTATTAATTGATTAATAGATATATTTAGTATCAAAACGATTGGTAAAAATTAAAAAGATTTGATATGTGATATAATTTATTTTTCTTTGCATTTGATTTATTAAACATTAAACTATAAAAATCATGTCTGATATCGCTTCAAGAGTAAAAGCAATTATCGTTGAAAAATTGGGTGTTGACGAAAACGAGGTTACACCAGAGGCTTCATTCACAAATGATTTAGGAGCGGATTCTTTGGATACCGTAGAACTAATCATGGAATTTGAAAAGGAATTCAACGTTGCCATTCCTGATGACCAAGCTGAAACGATCAGCACTGTAGGTCAAGCTGTGACCTATTTAGAAAAGAATGTAAAATAACTAATTCATTAAGCCAAAATTTATACATGGAGCTTAAAAGAGTAGTTGTAACTGGGCTCGGTGCACTTACTCCAATTGGTAATACTATTCCAGAATACTGGAATAGTTTAGCAAATGGAGTAAGTGGTGCCGCTCCAATCACTCGTTTTGATGCTAGTAAATTTAAGACCCGTTTTGCCTGTGAAGTTAAAGATTTCAATGCTGAAGACTTTATGGACCGCAAGGAAGCACGCAAATTGGATCCTTTTGTTCACTATGCATTGGCCTCAACTGACGAAGCGGTCAAAGATGCCGGGTTAGATTTTGAAAAACTCGACACCAATAGAATCGGCGTTATTTGGGGTTCGGGAATCGGAGGCCTGAAAACATTTTTAGATGAAGTGACAAGCTTTTCTAATGGCGACGGGTCACCAAGATTCAACCCCTTTTTTATCCCAAAAATGATTTTGGATATTGCACCGGGTCATATCTCCATGAGATATGGTTTACATGGACCAAACTTTTCGACCGTTTCCGCATGTGCTTCATCAACCAATGCTCTTATTGATTCCCTCAATTATATTCGCTGTGGTTTTGCTGATATGATTATCAGTGGAGGATCCGAAGCGATTATTAATGAAGCCGGTATAGGCGGTTTCAATGCAATGCACGCTCTTTCAACCAGAAATGACGACCCAGCAACCGCTTCTCGTCCGTTCGACAAAGATCGGGATGGATTTGTTGCAGGCGAAGGCTCGGGAACGATTATTCTGGAGAGCTTAGAACATGCAAAGGCTCGGGGAGCCAAAATTTATGCAGAACTGGTCGGAGGAGGCATGAGTGCTGATGCTCACCATATTACAGCATCCCACCCCGAAGGACTAGGTGCAAGATTGGCGATGACGAACGCCATGCGCGATGCGCACATTTCTACAGACGACATTGATTATATCAATGTTCATGGTACATCTACGCCAGTAGGTGATATCAGCGAAACCAAGGCCATTATGGACCTTTTCGGAGAACATGCCTTTGAGCTGAACATCAGTTCAACAAAATCGATGACCGGCCACTTGTTGGGTGCAGCGGGTGCAGCGGAATCAATTGCTTGTATTTTAGCAATCGCCAATGGTGTTGTTCCTCCAACGATTAACCATTTTACAGATGACCCGGCCTTAGATCCAAGATTGAATTTTACCTTTAATACGGCGCAAAAGCGAGATATCCAATATGCGCAAAGTAATACATTTGGTTTTGGTGGCCATAACGCCTCTGTCGTCTTTAAAAAGTATGAGGAGTAAATGATGTAGGGCTATGCCTTTTTCCAGAATCTATAAACTTCATATTTCTTCTGAACGCGAATATATTCGAGCTTTAAGAAATTTACTGGGGTTTGTACCGGGAAATGTACGGCTTTATCGGATGGCTTTTAGACATAAATCGGCTGCCAGCGTCATTAAAGAAACCGAAAACGCAAAAAACAGTAATGAGCGTTTAGAGTTTTTGGGTGATGCTATCCTCGGATCGGTTGTCGCAACGCTTCTTTTCAAAAAGTATCCATTCAAAGGTGAAGGTTTTTTGACCGAAATGCGCTCAAAAATTGTCAGTCGAGCGAATTTGAATATTCTCGCCAGGAAACTGGGTTTAAATGAATTGATTGAGTATGACATGCGTATGATGGGCTATCCACATCGACAAAGCTCTCTTCTGGGAGATGCTTTTGAAGCATTGATTGGCGCAGTTTACTTAGATAGAGGGTATGAGAAGACACAGCAATTTATTTTGACCCGTATTATTGCTCCCTTCGTTGACATTCAACAGCTTGAAAATACAGAAACCAATTTCAAAAGTCGCCTTATTGAATGGTGTCAGCAGAATAGCAAGGAAATTCAGTTTATCAAAGTGAAGAATACCGAGGAAGAACAATCGAGGTTGTTTACTGTGGATGTTCTGATAGATGGTGAAGTAAAAGGCACCGGCCAAGACTATAATAAGAAAAATGCAGAGAAAATTGCTGCAGAGAAAGCGTATGAAGCGCTTACCGTTCAGTAATTATATTTGTCTTTCCAATTATTTTTCAGTTTTTCTCTTAATCGATTCTCAGCGGGATTCTGACCAGGATCGTACAATTTCGTGTTGCTGATTTTCTCAGGCATAAATTCCTGATGTACAAAATTACCTTCGTAAGCGTGGGAATATTGATAATCTTTCCCATAGCCTATATCTTTCATCAACTTGGTCGGTGCATTTCGCAGGTGGAGAGGAACAGGTAAATCTCCCGTCTGCCGTACAAGTGCCTGAGCTTTATTAATTGCCTCGTAGGAAGCATTGCTTTTCTCACAGGAAGCGAGATAGGTTACGGTTTGTGAAAGGATAATCCTCGATTCTGGCCATCCGATTACAGACACCGCCTGAAAACAATTATTAGCCAACAACAGAGCGTTTGGATTTGCATTCCCTATATCTTCAGACGCCAAAATCAACAGACGACGGGCTATAAATTTTGGATCCTCACCCCCCTCTATCATTCGAGCCAACCAATAAATCGCGGCATTGGGATCGCTTCCTCGGATCGATTTGATAAAAGCGGATATAATATCGTAATGCTGTTCGCCGGACTTATCATAGAATGCCAGATTTTGCTGTACTAACTTTAACACGAGGGCATTATCGACCGGACGGCCTTGAATGTCTTTTGCGTTGGAGACCAACTCAAGCAAATTAAGAAGCTTACGGGCATCGCCACCCGAGATCCGTAGCAAGGCATCGTATTCGTTGATCCTTAGCTTTTTATTCTTTAGCGTTTCATCTTTCTCAATAGCTGTGTTGACGAGTTGAATAAGATCTCTTTCATCTATCGACCGTAGAATATAAACCTGACAACGTGACAGCAAGGCAGAGATAACCTCGAAAGATGGATTTTCAGTTGTCGCTCCAATTAGAGTTACTAAACCACTTTCGACAGCTCCTAAAAGTGAGTCTTGCTGTGATTTTGAGAAACGGTGTATTTCATCAATAAAAAGAATGGGTTGTTCGGTTTGCGCTAATCGAATGGCTTTGGCTTTTTCGATAACATCTCTGATATCTTTTACACCTGCATTAATAGCACTCAAATTGAAAAACGGCCGTTTTAGAGTTTCTGCAATAATATTTGCCAAGGTCGTTTTTCCTACGCCAGGTGGACCCCAAAGGATCATTGAAGGGATATTTTTATTCTCTATAGCATTCCGCAGAACAGCATTTGGACCTACAAGATGATCCTGCCCGATATAGTCATCGAGGTTATGTGGGCGCAATCGTTCTGCTAAAGGAGGTAAAGTTGCCATTTTAAAACAAAAATAGCTTTTTTTTGATTAAGGCGTGCGCCTCTGCTGGTAAAACAACCCGTAGAAAAAATTTGCACTATATTTGTAAAAAGTTTATAATCATTAAATAAGGATTAGGTAACATCAGTGTGTATGAAAAACGGGTTATGGGTTTATGGCTTGGCATTGCTTCTGTTTCTATTATCGAGTTTTGAAAGTAAGGGCCAAACCGAGTCGGACCAACCTTCAAAATATAATGAGCAATTCGCGGGCATTGGTCCAAAAGTATACATATTACCACCGCCAAAGACAGAGATTGAAATCATTCAGGGACAATATTCAGATAAAAAGAAAGAACAGAGCGAATTATTGTCCTTAATTAATCGTTTACAACTATTTGATAAATTAAAAAAAATAGACAACGGAAAACTGCCCGGCAAAATAACGAAGGACACATCTTTTGTCAGCCGGGAGGAACAAGTCTCGGCAGCAATTAATTATTACCAACAGGCAAATAAACTCGACTCGGTATGGGCCTGGCAAAATCATTTGGGTATCATCAAACTCCTGAAAGGAGATCACGCCGGTGCGCGGGAGCTGTTTGCAAAGGTTCTGAAAGAATATCAATACTTGAGGAATGAATCTAAAAACCTTGCCATTCTCAACAACCTAGCTATATTGGAAAGCAACGACAAAAAATTTGAGGCTTCGCTTGAATATTATGACCAGCTGATCGAGGTGGCAAAAACGAATCGGGATGTCCTTGCAGAAGGTTTGTACACGTTGTCAGTCGCCAATATCGAAGCGCAACTGGGAAATTATCGAGCCGCTCACAACCTGGTTCTGACACGAAGTTTTCCGCTTTTACAAAAAGCAAAAAGTTACCCCAATATCGTGAATGCATTAAATACATTAGCATTAATCAAAGAGAACGAGGAGAAGTTTGTTGAAGCGAAGTGGATCTATTTGCAGGCAGCCGATGTTGCTACGATACACAAAGATGAGAGGGGTTTGGCAGAAAGTTTGTTTAAGATAGCAGAGTTAAAGAATAAAATAGGTGACGGAGCATTGGCTATTGGAGACTATAAACGTGCGAAAGAATTAGCTTCTAAGTATGGAATGGATGCTTTGCTCATTGAGATAGAAGACGGAATAGGAGATGCTTATCTGAATATGGGTAAATATAATGAGGCTGCTCTGGCCCTGAATTCATACAATATTCTCAAGGTTGAATTTATCAACAAACAAATCCTAATGTAAAAAGATTAATATCTAGCAAGAATTAGTTTTAATCTTCTTATAATTATTAAACGCTTTCATAAAAGTGAATTTTATTTTGTTAATTTACAGTAAGAGCTTTATAAATTTATCAAGTTTATAGAATGAGTTACAAATCATTTCAAGAAATGTTAAAAAAAGTATTTTTAGCCATATTCATAGCTGCGGCTATTTCCTGTAGTGCTGGTGCGCGGGTGGATTTAAATGGAGAAGAACCAGGAACGCTTCAACCAAATGCAGCGCAAAGTGTCATCGTCAAAGACTTAGTGAACTTGTTTGAGACTGTTCATTATAAGAAAGTGCCATTTAACGATTCACTTTCATCAGAAATTTATGACGTTTATCTCAAAACATTGGATGAGGGGAAGAATTATTTCCTAAAAAGTGATATCGAGAGTTTCGAGCAATATCGGCCGGTTTTATTGAAAGATCTTACTGAGGGCGACCTGAGCGCGATGTTCCATATGTTCAACGTTTACCAAAAACGCTATTTGGAGCGGCTTAATTATGCAACCTCTTTAGTGGATAGCGACTTCGACTTTACTAAAGACGAGGATTACACTTACAACAGAAAAGATGAGGACTGGTTTAATTCTACCGAAGAAGCGGAGGAAACATGGCAGAAACGGGTGAAGTATGATATGTTGATTCTAAAGATTCGAGAAGAGGAAGGAAAGGAAGATAAAGAAAAACGTGTTAAAACCTTAACTGACCGATACAATAACTTGATCTCGCAGGCAGAGAAGACTAACAATGATGATGCATTCCAGATAATCATGAACGCATTTACAGGTGCGATTGATCCTCATACCAATTATTTCAACCCTTCGTTTGCACAGGCTTTCAATGAAGATATGGCCCGAACATTTGAAGGGATCGGCGCTCGATTGATGATGGACAATGAGGTTGTGAAAATTTCTGAGATACTGCCAGGAGGACCTGCTTTCAAAGATAAAACCTTGCAGGTTGATGATCGCATCATTGGTGTAGCTCAGGGAGATGAAGAGTTCGTTGATATTATAGGCTGGCGACTGGATAATGCCGTTTCTAAGATCAAAGGCCCTAAGGGCACCGTGGTGCGTTTGAAAATCATTCCTGCTGGACAAGAATTGACTTCACAGCCGAAGATCGTGTCACTTACACGCGACAAAATTGTCATGGAAGAAACCTCAGCTAAAAAGGAAATAAGATCTGTTAAAGGAGAGGACGGAAATACCTACAAAGTTGGAATCATAAAAATTCCAGGATTTTATATTGACTTCAAGGCTTATAACGCTAAGGATCCTAATTACAAGAGCACGACAAGGGATGTTAAACTGATTCTGGATACTCTAAAGCAAGAAAATGTAGATGCCGTCTTGGTTGACCTGCGTGGAAATGGAGGCGGGTCTCTTATGGAAGCTATTGAGCTAACAGGCTTATTTATCAAAAGTGGTCCGGTAGTGCAGGTAAGAGATACTCGGAATCGCATCGAAGTAGATAGTGATGACGACCCGGAGATCTTATGGGATGGTCCTATGGGCGTAATGATTGATCGATTTAGTGCCTCCGCATCTGAGATTTTTGCCGGTGCAATTCAAGACTATGGGCGCGGTGTGATTATCGGTACCCAAAGTTATGGCAAAGGCACGGTACAATCTGCAATAGACATGGCTCGTGTTATTAGTCCTGCAAATCGTTTGTTATTAAAAGCTCAAAGTACTGATAGTGGTTCCATACGATCTACAGGATCGGAAGATGCGCCTGCATTCGGGCAAATTAACATCACAATGGCTAAGTTTTACCGAATCAATGGTAGTAGTACTCAGCACAAAGGAGTTATTCCTGATATTGAATTTCCAATGATCTATCCTGCTGATAAATTTGGCGAAAGTTCGGAACCTGCTGCTTTACCGTGGGATCAGATTAATGCGACAAAATACGCTGCGGTAGCTGATCTTAATTCGGTGATCGATAGTTTAAATATCAACCATGAAAAACGTATGGAGACGTCCCCGGAATATAGAAATCTATTAGAGGACATCGCTTACCTGAAGGAGAGAGAAGGCGAAACCAGCGTTACCCTTCAAGAAGAAAAGCTTAAAGCTGAGCGCGCGAAGAATGAGGAGCGATCAAAAGCCAGACGAGATGCTCGGAGAGCTTCTTTAGGTATGCCCGCTGCTACTGGTGAAGACGGAGATGATGAGTCGAAAAGTGACAATGTGGACTTTATTGAAGATGAGAGCCTCAAGATCATTGCTGATATGATCAACTTTACTAGCTAGAATCTCGTTAAAGAAAACCTAATAAAGGAAAAAGGAGCTGTCCCTAAAAGACAGCTCCTTTACTATTAACAACAAATCAAAACATACTTATTTTATCGGGCCTGCTTCTGAAATCTCTTTCATTAACGCATTATCCCATTCAGCTCCCTCTGCCTTAACTTGAGCCACAGCACCGAAAGCGACCGCTTCGATTAAGTTGTGGTTAAGGAATGTATATGTTCCCGGCTCTCTGAATTTATACAATGCTGCTGCTGCTGACCCTCCGGGAATCGCCCAGGTTTCAAAGTCGGTGTAAGGCGTATTAGCAAACTTTCCGCCTGGCCAGAATAGGTCTGCGTGCCCACCAATTAAGTGCAAACGAGTGTCTCTATTTGCCTGGCCACTGATGAATAATACATTATCTCCGACATTCACGCTCATTGCATTCTTACCGGTAAGAGAATTTCTTCTACCATTGAAAACAATATGAGTCGGAATCAGCGTTCTAATCGATTTCTCCATCTCAGTCATGCTTTCATTAGCAGTCGCTATACTTTTAAATGAACCATCTTCATTTTTTGGCAAGTAGTAGTCTTGTTCCATTACATAAAATGCTTTGTCATACTTCACTAATTTGCCTTTCTCATCTTTCAGCCCCTCGCGAGGTAGAACCATAATTGCCCCGTTCATTCCAGAAACGACGTGCATAGGCGTCATCATCCCGCCTGGCGCGCAATGATATACGAATACACCTGTACGAGTTGCTCTAAATCGGAAGGTTACTTCTTGACCTGGATTTACTTTAGATATATCTGCACCTCCCTCATGTCCCGTTGCAGCATGAAAATCGATATTATGCATCATCGAATTCGTAGCTGGATTTTTTAAGGTTAGCTCAACGAAATCATCTTGGTGTACTACAATTAAAGGTCCAGGAACCGACCCGTTGAAAGTCAAGGCCCAGATAGAATCTCCGGGTGCTACTTCCATCTTTTTCTCTTCAATCTCTAAGGTTACTTCGACGATCTTAGGCCCCCCATCGGCTACTTGCTCGTGTTCTGGTACTAATGGAGGCATCACCATTTCTTGTTGTATTCTCTCTAAATCGTCCCCTTCGCCCTCAAAAGTCGCCTCCATAACACCGGGGCCACCTCCCGAACCGCTGCAAGCTGCGACAAGTGACGCCATTACAATAGCTCCAATGGGAACCATTTTTCTGACCAGTTGTTGGATGTTTACTTTTTTCATAACCAATTATTTAATTTTATTTATTGTTGTTTTTCTTTATAACAAATCTACTACGTTTAATGAATATAAACAGTGACCGGAATCATTTAGATAATTGATTTTGAGTATTAAAATCCCAACTGTTCTCTTCCTTCTGGGGATATATTCTCAAAAGTCCAAGCAGGCTCCCAAACGATGTCGACCAAGACTTTTGCATTGGGAAAAATGTCATATACTGCATTTTGCACCCCCTGCTCAATTGCATGCCCGAGTGGACATCCTTTCGAGGTTAATGTCATTACGATTTTTATCTCACCGGGGACAGAAAGATCGATATCGTACACTAATCCAAGATCAATAATATTAACCATGAGTTCAGGATCCACCACCTGATAGAGGGCGGTCATAATCTGCGATTTTTCAGAGAAATAGGGGTCGTTAAGTTGAAGTTCCATGACTGAGAGGCTTATGAAAAAAAACTTTAGCTACATTCAAATTATATAGTATGGCTACTAATATCCAAAAGAAAAGACCAATTTTGATAATCACGGTATTTGATGTTCCTACACCAATACAAAGGGACCCAAGAGCCACAATAAACAATATAAATTGGCAATAAAGATATTTTTCGTTATATAAATGTTTGGGTAAAGGAATATTCTTCCGACCATGCATGCTTTCATAATGTTTATTCCAAACGATAAACGGCAAGGTCTTAAAGGTTTTACCAAAAATAATACCGCTGATCCAACCAAGGAGAATAAATATTCCGTAGAGAATACTCCATTGATTACCTGAAACGAACACCAAAACAGGCACTATGAAAAGGGCTGCAATCAACGACAGTAATGAAACAAAAACATATTTCATTTGCATATCTACCTTCTTCTTTACTCGGTTTTGGTATATATCTACAAGATAATAAATCCACGTCCCAATTCCGCCCACGACGATGACAAAATATGCGAACATACGCTGAGAAGATCCAAACAGTGCCTGGTCAACTACAAAACCGACCAAGCCGACATTTTGTAAAAACAAAGACGCACGTAAAAGAAACTCCTTCTTCGATTTTCCAAATAAAAACATAGACACTAGCTTGGAACTAACACCTGTTATTAATTGCAGGAACCAACCAACAAAACCCATATGAGCATGTATTTTAAGAATTTCCATATGACTGGTGGGCAGATAAGGCGTATATAGGTTAACGGCGAGCAACAGACCAACAGAAGCCGTTAGTAGCAACCAAATTCCTGATATAATAAGAAAGGCTCGTTGGATTGAAGTATCAGATCCTTTAGAAGTTTGTATAACGTTGATATTATAAAGAAAAACACTAATCAACACCATGCTTCCACCGGCGATCATGGGAGAGCCTATTAAAAACTCCCAAAAAGAAAAGCCCAAAAAAAGTGTTCCAAACAGAAGGAACCAAAACGAAGCATAGGCGAGGTTTGAACTATACAATTGTTTCCCAAAAATAACAGGAAGCAACTGGTATGCTGCTCCAAAAATAATCATGGTGCCCCAGCCTAATACGGCTAAATGAACCAATGATAAAGTTTCCGCTTTAAAAAAATGTGCTTCGAAACGATCAGCTGCGATAAACATTAAGACAGTTAGAAAAAGAAAAAATATGGAGGCAGTGCCGTAGAACGGCAAAATAGAGGAATAGTCTGTTGTCTTTGAATTTCCAAATACCATAAATTATATGTCCGTCGCGTTATTGAAAGTTTTATAGGCATCCCCAATATTGAAGATGCCTATTGGTAAATAAAACATAAAAGGAAAAGCCTTCGTTTCATCAACAAACGTATTTAGCTTTGTGTTTCTAAATGAATAGCTTTCGGAAAAAGAATATTATTTTCAAGGTGAATATGTTTAAAGGTATCGTTTTCAAACTCTTTTAGCTTTTCGAATAGATAAGTATAGGAATTACAGGCCTCCACCGGCAATTTATAATCATCGGTTAATTTTCGAAGTTCACGTAAGTCTTCTCCAGTATGGTCATGATCCTCATGCATTGTCTTAATAATCGTTCCAATTGAAGATCCTTGATCCCTCTTGCCGTTTTTTACTAGATCTTTGATTGCTGGGAATAAAACTTGGTCTTCTCTGGAAATATGGTCAAGAAGATCATTCATCAATGCTTCTACTTTCTTGTTGACAGACCACAGTTCAGGATGCTGAGCACCATGATGCTGAGCTACTTTATCGGCTAAACCCATTATTACAGTTGAACTTTCGCGTATATACTGATGATGGGTATTCGAAATAAAATCGGCAAGAAAGTCAATTTTCCAACTATTATAGTCTTGAGATGCGGATGTAGTTATTGTATTAGCTTGCTCTAGCTCTTCTCTCAATTTCTCTTCTGAAATCCCAGCTTCAATACTTGCTTCTTTAAGAGATTTTTCTCCGCCGCAACAGAAATCTATGCCAAGTTTTTTAAATACCTCAGCTTTTCGGTAATCTTTAGCAGCGATTGAGCCCACTGTCTCTGCATCTACCGTCGTTTTTGAGGGGTTCAGAGTAATTTTAACTAACCAAGATGTTGGTCCTTGTTCCAGATATTCCCACTTAAAAATAGAGCCACGCTCCCCTAATAACTGATAGTAAAGAGGTTTTGGATCATGATCGTTATGAATAACAAAACTTTCACCCGGTTTGAGCGCATCAAAATATTGAAAAATGGTCGGATGTTTTAATCTGTGTTCGATCATTGTAACATCGAGTCTGTCTGTAGTAGTCATAGCAAATGGTTTTAATTTTATTAACTGTTTGAATTGATATTGCAAAAGTAGAGCTTTTCAAATAATAAAAGATAAAAAACTCTTTTATTATTTGAAAAGCTCTACTTTTTTACACTAGTATGAAAGTCCGATTTACTTTAGCTTCTTCTAGATTATGATAACGGTTTATTATTGGATTGGAAATATTTAATTTTTGTTTCAAACATCAAAGCCATCTTATCTGCCCGCCATTTTGCTTCATCTGCTATTTTACCAACAAAAAGCTCATCAACCGTCCCATTAAACAATTTAAGCCAAATTTGAAAATGTTCATGTCCTATCGGAAGGTTTGCGTGAGGGACAAAAGGACTACCAAAATAGGTATGCTCTCCTAATAACACCGTTTGCCAGAAAGTATACATGATATTTAAATGTTGAGGCCATCGATCCTGAATTACCCCATTAAAAATAGGAGCAAGCACTTCATCCTTCCTAACTCTATCATAGAAAGTGTCAACTAGATTCTTTACATCGTCTAAATTTCGAATATCTCCTTTTTCAGTTCTCATCATACTTATAAAATTACCTTGGGAATAACCGTAGATAAGCCTCTTTATTCTTAAGAAGCTCGTTATAGTCTGTTATTTTTGACGAATTCAACATGTGAGAAATATCATTTCGAATTTTTTTAAATTCGTTATGAATGGGACAAGGATGGGTTTCTGAACAGTATCCCAAACCTAAACCACAATTTACAAATAATTTATCTCCGTCTACCGCTCGAACAACGTCAGCTAATGTTACTTTTGAGCCATTCTCTATGAAAAATCCTCCGTTGGGCCCCTTAAAAGACTGGAGCAAAGATTTCCTACTTAGATCCTGAAGTATTTTGGCGATGAAGTGCTCCGGTGAGTCAATTCCCTTTGCCACCTCTTTAACACCAACTTTAAAGCCTTCATTAGATCTTTGTGAAATGAATATCATTGCACGGATAGCATATTCACATGTTTTAGAAAATATCATCGTTTAACATTTGATGCAAATGTAATCATTTTTCAACAGAAGAGTTTTTTATCCTCTTTTACGAAAAAAAGCGATAACCCGGAAGAGTTATCGCTCAATATTTTTAACATCAAATTTTTATTTAATTAGCCTTGTCATTTTCATGGAAAAAATTGACCATTGCAAGTGCATCATCATCGGTTAGGGCCTGATCTGGCATTCTAACCATACAAACTTCCAATTGCTCTTGTAGAGCTGGATCCAGATCAATCATTTCATCTGTATTTGTCAAGAAATTCATAATCCAAACAGGAGTTCTACGTTCACTAACTCCTTTAAACCCTGGACCGACTAGCTGCTCATCGGTGAGTTTATGACAACTCTGGCATTTAGCGCTATAAATAGCATTCCCATTTTTACTCATTTCTGGATCTTGTGAAAATTCAAAATTATCTTCTGAAAATTTTCCTTCGCCAACAAGAGCATCATACTCAGCCTGAGTAACTTCGGTCGTAGCTTTTGTCGCCGAAGTTTCATTTGTGGTAGAGGAACTCGCTGTGTCCCCATCGCCGTTAGAGCCACTGCCAGAACATGCGTAAGCGAACGTAACAACGAGGGCCAAATAAAATAGTTTTTTCATAATTTCTGAGAATTTTACTTTTATATGATATTTCAACAAATATAGATACGAATTGTTTATTTTAATATGACGAATATCATAATCTCCTATGTTTGCAAAAACTTAATCTTTTTTTAAAAAACTTATATTTGAACATGACTGATCAATTATGGAGCGTTAAATAATATAATATGATGACACTCAAAAAATGGATTAACCTGACTCTTATCAGCCTCTTGTTGGTCGCTATTTTAGGAGTCTTGTTGCGTTACAAAATTACTTTTTCGTTGCCGATTATTAATCAAAAGTACTTGCAACACAGTCATTCGCATTTTGCGATGCCCGGTTGGGTCACGCAAGTGATAATGATTCTTTTGGCATACGACGTTTCTTCTGTGTTTAGTGAAAAACATTTTAAGAAATATAATTTTGTGTTGTTTTTCAATCTAGCATCTGCATACGGAATGCTCGTGTCCTTTCTCTTTCAAGGATATGGGGCTGTATCTATTTTCTTTTCCACCTGCTCCATTCTTGCGATGTACCTCTTTGGTATTCAGCTATGGAAAGACATGTCGAAGTCGACTGTAAAACCTCCTAGCTTCCTCTGGTTTAGAGCTTCTATAATTTTCGCAGCTTTATCCACGTTAGGAATCATGTTTCTGGTTCACTTGATGGTCTCAAGAAATCGTGATATCAATATACAGCAAGCTACGACCTACTATTTTTTGCACTTTCAATATAATGGATTTTTCTTCTTTTCTTGTTTTGGTTTATTTCTAAATATTCTCCGCAACCAAGGGATAGAGCTGACAAGAATGAATAAGTTTTTTTGGATTTATAGCATCGCAACTGCGGTCTCTTATTTCTTATCTACCTTATGGATGCATTTCCCTTTAGGGATCTATCTTATCGTAGCTGCTTCTGGGGTTGTATTACCCATAGGCTGGATATGGTTCGTTCGTCAATTACGGGATCATCTATCTACGCTCCGCCAAAGTCTATCGATTCCGGTTCAGTGGCTCCTTCTTCTATCTTCTATTGCCTATACTATTAAAGTCATTCTTCAGGCTGGTTCTATCGTTCCTTCGTTAAACAATATGGCTTTCGGATACAGACCAATCGTAATCGTATATTTACATCTCGTTTTCCTGGCAGTGATTACTATCTTTATCTTAGGTTACCTCTTATACAAGCGACATCTCAACTATAATAAGCTATTATGGTGTGGCATGGTTGTATTTATCATCGGAATTATCGCAAACGAGTTAGCACTCATGTTGCAGGGACTAGCAGCAATGAGCTATAAAGTGTTGCCATTTATCAATGAATCACTATTTATAATAACCGTTATTATGCTCACTGGTACAGGAATAATGAACCTTGGCATATACAAAAAGAGTAACAAGCCTTAAGATTAATCACTTGTTTATACTATTGTACAATATATTCCCGTTATTGGTATTGAATTATATATGATGAAAAGAAAATTACCTCAGATACTACTTCTTTTAATAAGCTCCGTTTTGTTGAGCTGTTCACCAAAAATCAATCAGGATCTGGTTAATACCAGCACCGCCGATGAGACCCTTGAATGGAAACCTCGTGGACCTCTATTTTTTGTGGCGCCTTCTGGTATATACAAAGGAGCTATTCCCTGTGACGATTGTCCTGGAATTGAGGTCACTCTCAACTTTAAGGATGACAATTCTGTAGTAAAATCACAGCGATATATTCAAAGCAAAACAAAGAAAACGTCTAAGCATACGGGAAGCTGGGTAGTAATAAAAGATAATGTTGTACGAATCTCTTTTTCGGACAGAAGCCCTCAAGAATTTTATAAAGCCCAAAATGGAGGACATTTAATTATGCTAAATAGCGAGAATGAGCTAAAAATCGACCCTACACAAGCTCAGTTCTTTATCTTCAATCCTGATTAAGCGAGAAGCTCTGCAGATTCCAGTCAAAACAATTCAATCTCTCCGGCGTTTATATCCATAGATTAAATAATTTAAATTTCACGATATGAATGCTTCGGCCTCAATGACTCCTTTATCTCTCGTAATGAATCGACTAACAGAAAAAGGATATGGAAATGAATTCAAAATAGGAAGAGACGGTGCGTATCTTGACGGAAAAAGCAAACGCTACAATCCAGACGAATTGACAATTGTAAAAACATATCGTTTTGAAGGAAGCTCCGATCCCGCGGATATGGCTGTACTTTATGCTATTGAAGCAAATGATGGTCAACACGGTATGATCCTAAATGCTTATGGCACCTATTCCGACCAAGATCAGGAATTTTATGATAAATTTATACTTGATGTGAAAGTAGATGAACGTGAGGATCTTACTGTGGAATAATCTATCCTTTAAAGTCTTCCCAAAACAACTTGCGAAAACCCTTAATCTTATTATTCCTGATTTCAATGCCTTCATTCTCCAGAAACTGGCGAACTGTCAAAGCTTTACAGCTAATTGATCCGCTACTGCTCACAACTCGATGAGCGGGTATTGGAGATCCCGCCCGACCTGAGACACGCATCGCATAGCCTACCCTTCTGGATGATCGCGGTTCTCCTAACGCTCGTGCAATCGCGCCGTAGGTTGTTACCCTTCCTTCGGGCACCTGCCGGGCGAATTGATAGACGCGGGCGCAAAACTCTTCTTTAGACAATAACATGTATAAAAATAATCACAATCCGATTAATCGAGACAAGCGAGTGTAATATTTGTATTACAATTAAACTCTGGGATATTTATCAGGTCAAAAAATCAATATTTGCAACAGCATGAATTTCGTCTCATTTTTTATTGTTTTTTCTGTATTTACTTTTCTCCTATTCAGTCCTGCACTTTATGGTCAAGAGCGATTGATTTGGAAGGAAGATTTGAAGATTGACGCAAGCTTTTCTGACTGGCAGGAAGATAGTCTCAACTACTTCTATGAAGAGCAAGGCCTAAAATATGCTATATCAAATGATAACACTTATTTATATGTGTTCATACAAGTACCACATCAGGGACAACAGCTGAAGGCTATTTATAACGGATTTAACGTCACAGTTAATCCGGACGCAAAAGAGAAACCCGGCCAGTCTGTTATATTCCCTCTGCCAGACAAAGCGGCGCTGAGAGCTGTAAATGAAGAAAACAGCATGGAAAAGGCAGTAAACCGACATGAATTTGGATTGCAGACAGTGCGTGCAATTTTCGTGCGTGGCTTTGAAGGGATCGTTGATGGTATGATATCAATCAAGAACAACTATGGGATAATACCGGCTATTACGATTGATTCGACCGATGTCTTAAACTATGAACTAGCTATTAGGCTAGATAAATTGGGAATCGATAAGAAAGCTCCGTTTGCGATTAACGTCCGAATCAATGAAGTCATAACAAGTCGATATACAGATCCCGGATTTAGAAGATATCGATACGGTTACCCATACTACGGTATGGACCCCTATGGTCGGTCCGCACCACGATCAGGCATTTCTCGCAAAGAGGTGCCAGGAGCTTGGCATACGGTAACTTTAGCAACCAAATAAACATTCTTTACTTAATTTAGATTTAGCTCCTCATGCGTATCATCATGATTATCCTATGCCTGATTGCAGGTCAAGCTGTTTACGGACAGAATGGAAAACAGGTTAAAGGACAACTCCAGGACTCAACAGGTCAGAGTATTATCGCAGCATCTATTAAACTTAAAACAAATACAGATTCTCTGGTGACTACAAGTAACCTTGAGGGTAGCTTCGAATTCAAAAATGTAGATGCTGAATCGTTCTCCCTTACCATTTCCAGCCTTGGTTATGAAACCAAATCCATTTCTTTCCAATTTGACGAGAAAAACATATTAGACGTAGGAAGCATCTTGATCAACGAATCCTCACATTTGTTACAAGAGGTTACTGTCGACGGCACACCTTTAATTACAGTAAAAGAGGATACACTGGAATACCGGACAAAAGATTATCAACTTAAAGATGGAGCTGTTACGGAAGATTTACTGAAAAAACTAGACGGCGTGGAGGTGGACAAAGATGGCAACGTGACTGCTCAAGGTGAAGCTGTAGCTCGTGTAAGGATTAATGGAAAGGACTTTTTCGGGGGCGACGTAAAAACAGCAACCAAAAACCTTCCTGCAGATATTATTGACAAAATTCAGATTATCGATGACTACGGCGATCAGGCAAATTTAACCGGGAACCGGACCGGAGATCCAGAACGGGTGTTAAACATTGAGATTGCCCCTGAAAAGAATCGCGGAGATTTTGGACATTTTAGAATTGGAGGAGGGACTGAAGAACGTTATCAGGCTACGGGAATGTTTAGTTCTTTTGCGGATTCTAGACAGTTTTCAACACTGGCAAACCTAAACAACACAAATGCCGATCTTTTCGATTTCAACACGCAGGGCGGAGGTGCAAGGCGTATGCGCGGTGGTCGGTTTGGCGGCGGATTTGGCGGAAGCCAAAATGGTCTGACGACCACTGGTTCCGTCGGCATCAACTATCGTAAGTCGTTCTGGGATGAGAAACTTACAACCTATGGAAGCTACAGCTATAGTCACAACGACAATTCAACCCTAAGTAGCTCCTTTAACCAAAACTCTTATCCAGATAGCCTAATTATAATCAATCAGGACAATACCGATGAAGCAACTATAGGGAACAATCATCGCCTTGATTGGAACATGGAGTATAAGTTAGATGACAACAATTTTTTCAAACTTTCCCCCTCTTTCTCGTTAAGCACGTCCACTGCTTCGTCTCTTCAAAATTCACAATTTTCTCAAAACGAACAACTAGAAAACTATGTGAACCGCAATAACGCCAGCCGGAATAGTTCACCAAATGTTGGCGTAAGTGGACTATTTAATCACCGTTTTAATAATCAAGGTCGAAACTTATTCGTTAATTTCTCAATCAATAATGCAAGTACGGACAGTGATCGTGATGAGATAACAGAAACCTATCTTTTTGGGGCGAATGCCAATCAAGACAGTATTTATCAACGACAGCTAATTGACTTACAAAATAAAAGACTAAACGGGGGAACTTCGATATCGTACATTGAACCTTTGGGTGAAAACAGTAATATTGAATTAGAATATCGGTATGATTTCTCGAACTACGATAACGACCGGATAGCGAATACCATGAATACGGACGGAACAACCGTATATAATCCGGAACTAAGTAATATTTATGAGTATAAATTTGCCACCAATAATCTTAATCTCAATTATCGGTACCGGACAGATAAATTAAATTACTCGATCGGCGCAAGCGTTCAGCCGTCAACTTTGAAAGGTAATACGATCATCGATGATGAGCCTCTTTCTTTTTCACGAAAGTCGACGAATTTTGCTCCAATTGCGCGTTTCGAATATCGATTCTCGAGAACAAAGCGATTAAGCTTTAACTATTCTGGTCAACCCAACGAGCCCAATTATTCTCAGCTACAACCAGTTACTGATATTTCAAACCCTCAATTTCCAATTACCGGGAACCCAAACCTCGATGCAGAATTTTCTCATAACTTGCGTTTTCGTTATAACAATTTCGACTACGCATCGGGAAACTCGCTGTTCGTGATGTTAAATGGTACCATGACGAATGATAAAGTTGTTTCGAACCGCGTTCAAAGTATTGATGAGACGCTTGGAGTCGTACAGTCGACAACTTATCTTAACACTGACGGTTATTATAGTCTAAGAGGTTTCTATAGCTACTCAAAGCCATTCCTGGAGAGAAAATATGTAGTTTCCTTAAACGGCTCTGCTAACTTCAATAATAATATCTCGTTTACGAATAGTGAAAAAAATGCAGCACAAAATTGGGTCTTGTCACAGGGATTAAACATCCAAATAAATCCACGAGAATGGCTCGAAGTAACACCCGGCGCACGCTACTCATATAATACGACTCAGAATTCGATAGATAATCGAAACAATTTGAATATTCATACCTGGTCAATAGAAATGGACAGTAAAGTGTACTTCACACCAACGTTTTTGTGGGGGCTCAATTTGAATAAAATGTCTAATTCGGGATATACTTCGAGTGTTGATGCAAACCCATTTGTTATCAATACCTATCTAGAAAAGCAATTCCTCAAAGGAAATAAGGGTGCTGTTCGTCTTCAAGGGTATGACTTATTGGACGAGCAGGTTAATATATCAAGAACGGTAACCGAAAACACGATCAATGACAGAAGAAGTAATCGTCTTGCGCGATATTTCCTGCTGACACTATCGTATCGTTTTGATAAATTTGCTGGCGGAACTGATGGAAGAAGTCAAGAAAATCAGAGAAGGCCAGGCCCGCCTGGTCGTTTTGGGCCTGGACCGAGCTAACAACCGAACAACTGCTTCGCTTTAGCTTTTTTCGTATCTTTGCACATTCATGGATCATCACATTTTTTCTTTGAAGAACGGACTGCGGATCGTATTCAAACCCACCAAACTACCGATCACTCACGCATGCATGATTATTAACGTCGGTACGCGAGACGAGCAGCCGGGAGAATTTGGAATGGCCCATTTTATCGAACACCTTCTCTTTAAACGAACAAAAAAAAGAAGCACCAATCAAATATTGAATCGACTGGAGCTCGTCGGAGCAGATTTAAATGCTTATACAACAAAGGAGTACACCTGTATACACGCATCGTTTTTAAACTCTCACTTAAATCGATCGATTGACTTGTTTGAAGATATTCTTTTCCATTCAACATTTCCGGCAGATGAAATTGAAAAAGAAAAAAATATTGTATTAGATGAAATATCTTCCTACCAAGATAGCCCGGAAGAAGCTATAGCTGACGACTTTGAAGATCTTGTCTTTTCGGGGAGCGGACTAGGGCATAATATTTTGGGTACGGAAAAAGATTTAGCAACGCTGGAGAAAACAAAAATATTCAGTTTTGTTAAAAAATATTATCAACCGGAAAACATGGTGCTAGGTATAACAGGAGATTATACCCTTGGCCATATAGAACGAATGATAAATCGACATTTCGGACATTTAGAAAGTTCTCCTGTTGAACGCCACCGCTTACAGCCACCAACTATTCTTTCAAAAGCTCTATCTTTAAAAAAAACCATTAATCAGGCACATTACATGATCGGTACACGTGCTTATCCCATCAACCATCAACATAAAATGGCGTTGATGATATTGAATAATTATTTGGGAGGTATGGGTATGAGCTCACGCCTCAACCTCTTGGTCAGGGAGAAGCATGGTATAGCTTATACGATCGAGTCAAACTATACCCCTTATTCAGATTCTGGAATTTTTTCAATCTACTTTGGTACGGAAGCAGATAAAGGCGAAAAAGCCCGAATGCTCGTATTAAAAGAACTACATAAAGCAAAGACTCAGAAATTAGGGAATACACTATTAAAACAAGCGAAGCGCAAATTTATCGGCCAAATTGCACTTGGGGAAGAGAATAGAATGTCTTTAATCATTGCCATGGCTAAGAATCTAATGGATCTGGGCTATGTTCAAACCCTCGAAGAAATATACACACAGATTGAGGGTGTATCCGCCGACGACCTATGGGAGGTCGCAAATGAACTTTTCGTACCCGAGCAGGTAAACACGCTCATATATGAACCTTCATTTGATAAAAATTAATAAATTAGCACTTTATTTGGAAGTTAAACGAATTCATGAAGTTACCCATCATCGCATATGGCGACCCTATTTTAAGACAAAAGGCAAAGGAAATCGACGAAGATTATCCAGAGTTGGAGGCGCTCATCGAAAATATGTTTGAAACGATGTACGCAGCGTCAGGAGTAGGTATTGCCGCGCCGCAAATCGGCAAATCGATTCGGTTATTTGTAATAGACGCTTCCCCTTATGAAGAAGACGAGCCACAACTGAAAGATTTTAAAAAGGTATTCATCAATCCCATAATTATTCAAGAAGAGGGAGAAAAATGGACGTCTAGCGAAGGCTGCTTAAGCATTCCAGATGTTCGAGAAGATGTTTCCCGACTATCTTCACTTACTATCAATTACTTCGACCAAAACTGGGAGGAACATGAAGAAACTTATGATGGCTTAGCAGCTCGAATAATTCAACATGAATATGACCATATCGAAGGGAAATTGTTCACCGACAGAATCACTCCTTTGCGCAAAGCCTTACTAAAAAGTAAGCTCGATGCAATAACGAAAGGCCGTGTCAACGTGGATTATAAGATGAAATTCCCCTCGTTAAAACGAAAAAAAAGATTTTAACCTGTGACCAGATAAACTCAAGTTGTTAATCAGTCTGTATTATCTTTTTTGATCTCATCAAATAGCTTGTCAATATGTTCTCTATATTCTAGACTATCGTCCACAAAAAATTCCAGAGTGGGTACACTTTTCGCTTGATTCTTGATCTTGTTCCCTAATTTATATCGAATTTCACTAGTCTTAGATCGGACCTGATTAATTGCCTCTTGCGACGATTTAGCGTTTAAAAAGCTCAAGTAAACGCGCGCTATGCCTAGATCTGAGGTAACACGCACGTTTGTAACGGTTATCATAACTCCAGGAAGCCACGAGTTGCCCTCACGAAGAAATATATCACCTAAATCCTGCTGAATAATCCTGCCAAATTTCTGCTGTCTTTTACTTTCTGTAGTCATAATAATTTATAATAAACATTTTACTTAATACAAAAGATTGTCATGTGGATATCTGGTTCTATGAATTGAAAGAACCTCATTGTAAATCAATTGCCTTAACTCTTCAATATTATTTCTCTCGGTCGCCGAAATAAAGATAGCTGGACTCGAGTTCTTCTTCATCCAACTATTCTCAAAATCTGCGATGGTATAATCTTGATCATCCTCGTTCTTTCTGACACTTTGAAAGACATCTATTTTATTGAAAACCGTAATGATTGGCTTATCCAACGCTCCGATATCTTTGAGAGTTTCATTCACCGCCTTAATTTGGTCTTCAAAATTCGGATGAGAAATATCCACAACATGGAGTAATACATCGGCTTCTCGCACTTCATCGAGTGTAGATTTAAAACATTCTACAAGATGATGTGGCAGCTTTCGAATGAACCCGACCGTATCGGACAATAGAAAGGGCAGGTTGTCAACAACCACTTTTCGCACTGTCGTATCCAATGTAGCAAACAATTTATTCTCCGCGAAAACGGCTGATTTGGATAACATATTCATAATCGTCGATTTACCCACATTCGTGTAACCCACCAATGCTACACGAACCAACTGTCCTCTATTCTTCCTTTGTGTTTCATTCTGTTTATCGATCGCTCGCAATTTTTCCTTTAACAAAGCTACCTTATTTAAGATCAAACGCCTGTCTGTCTCAATCTGGCTTTCGCCAGGACCGCGCATACCGATCCCTCCGCGTTGTCGCTCGAGATGCGTCCATAGTCGTGTTAATCGTGGAAGTAGATATTGCAGTTGAGCTAGTTCAACCTGCGTCTTTGCTTGTGCACTTTTTGCTCGTCGTGCAAAAATATCTAAGATAAGATTACTTCGATCCAGGATTTTCACTTTCAACTCCCGTTCAATATTTCTTAGTTGTGTAGGTGATAATTCGTCATCAAAAACCACCATGTCAATTTCTTCAGCGTCGACGTAGGCCTTAATTTCATCAAGTTTCCCACTTCCAACAAAGGTAGCTCGGTCCGGCTTCTGCATTTTCTGTGTAAATGAGGAAATTGTTTCACCCCCAGCCGTATCCACCAAGAAAGCTAGTTCCTCTAAGTATTCATGCTCAAGCTCTTCATCCTCCATTGGCGTTATAATACCAACGAGTACAGCTCTTTCCGGCTTTATCGCCGTATCATAATATTTCACTTTCGCCATTAATTCTATTTTCTGTATTCCTCAACTATCTGATCCAACTGCTCTTAAGCTGCCGGCTAATCTCTTTAATTCAATAGACTAACAAGCCATAAAGATAGGTGTTTGCTAAGATATTTTTTCCCAACCGATGCCGACGACCTTTTTAGATAAAAATTCTCGTAACAAAGCATTCTCTCCCTTCTCCAAATGAGGATCTTCATCCAAGATACGAATCACTTCATTTCTGACAGTTTGCAGAAGTGCCTGATCGGTTGTCAGATCAGCAATTTTCAAATCCACTATCCCGCTTTGCTGTAAACCCGCAATGTCTCCAGGCCCGCGGAGCTCTAAATCCGTTTCTGCGATTTTAAATCCATCATTGGTGCTGACCATCGTTTCTAACCGAATTTTACCTTCCCTACTTAGCTTATCTTTTGACATCAGAATACAAAAGGATTGCTCCGCTCCCCGTCCAACCCGTCCTCTTAACTGATGCAATTGAGATAAACCAAAGCGTTCTGCATTCTCAATAACCATCACCGATGCGTTAGGTACATTACTCCTACTTCAATAACTGTTGTGGCCACCAGAATCTGCGTTTCACCTCGCACAAAACGATCCATCTCTGACTCCTTTTCTTTCGGTGTGAGTCTTCCATGCACGATACCAACCTTATAAGTTGGCATGGGAAACTCTCTCTCCAGAGCTTCCAAACCAGCTTCTAAATACAGAAGATCAAGCTTTTCGCTCTCTTCGATTAACGGATATACCACATAGACCTGGCGTCCTTTTGATATTTCTTCTCGCAGTATGCCAAACATTCTTAAACGTCGGTCTTCTTTGAAATGCAATGTCACAATAGGGCGACGACCTGCGGGCAATTCATCTATTACAGATATATCCAAGTCCCCATATAAAGTCATTGCTAAGGTGCGGGGAATGGGTGTAGCAGTCATGACAAGCATATGGGGTGTAATGGTGTTTTTTCGCCATAATTTAGCGCGCTGCTGTACTCCAAACCGATGCTGCTCATCGATGATCGCCAAACCTAAATTATTAAATTGCACTTTATCTTCCAATAGTGCATGGGTGCCAACGATGATCTGTAAGTCGCCACTGAGTAGATCCTTTTGAATCAAACTCCTTGATTTTTGTTTAGAAGATCCGGTTAAAAGAGCAATCCTAAGCTCATCACCTATGAGCTTTTTTAATCCTTGATAATGCTGCTGTGCTAAAATCTCGGTTGGGGCCATTAAACATGCTTGATAACCATTATCTAAGGCGATCAGCATACTCAATAAGGCGACGATAGTCTTACCGCTGCCCACGTCACCCTGTAACAATCTATTCATTTGTGCACCATGACGTGTGTCCTTCCGAATTTCTTTAAGTACACGTTTTTGAGCACTCGTTAACTCAAATGGAAGTTTCTCTCTGTAAAAGTGATTAAAAGCGGCGCCAACTTCTTTAAATAAAGGTCCCGCGAATCGACTACTATTAGTTATCTTGCTCTTTAAGATCTTCAGCTGAAGAAAAAAGAACTCTTCAAATTTTAACCGATAGTTAGCTCTCGCCAAAGAGTCACTATTTTCCGGGAAATGAATATTACGCAATGCCCCTGGTAGATCATACAATTTATATTTCTCCAGAATATACGATGGCAAAGTTTCCTCTATCCGGATCGATTTCAACAATGCACTGACTGCCTTTGATATTCCTTTACTATCTAATGACAGTCGCTTTAATTTTTCGGTCGAACTGTAGACAGGCTGAAAAGTATATTTCGCTTGTTTCGGCTTGTAATTTTCGATATCCGGATGCGAAATGGAGATTTGATTATTAAACAAACTAGGATTCCCATAAATAGTGTATGCGTTTCCGATAACAAGCGCTTTCTCTACCCATTTGATCCCTTGAAACCAAACCAATTGCGCTGTTCCCGTATCATCCTTCACAAGAGCGACCAATCTTTTAGACCTCTTCTCACCTTGAATACTGTAGCTGACTAAGCGGCCGATAAATTGAACTCCAATTTCAGAGGGATGTATTTGGTTTATCTTGTGGAATATGGTTCGGTCGATGTACCTGAAGGGGTAATAGTGTAACAAATCCCCAAAAGTAAAAATACCTAAATCTTTAGCCAGAACCTCGGATCGATGAGGCCCGATTCCGGATAAATATCCAATAGGTGTTTTCAATTTGAATTCCGGGACCATCTACTTCCATAAATTTATACGCGTATATTACTTAAATGCGATCGCAGATATTTCTACTCTTACATTTTTAGGCAGCGTTTTTACCGCAACAGTTTCACGTGCGGGTGCTTGTTCACTAAAATACTCACCATAGACTTGATTCACATCTGCAAAAAGATCCATGTCAGATAAAAATATAGTCGTCTTAACAACATCCTGGAAACCATAACCTGCTTCTTCCAAAATAAACCCAATGTTCTCCATGACTAATTTGGTTTCGGCAACGATATCATCAATGATAAGTTCTCCGCTAATTACAGACAATGGTATTTGGCCAGAGATGTAAAGGGTGTTCCCTGCCTTAACCGCTTGATTATAGGGTCCTATGGGTGCCGGAGCCTTCGATGTATTGATAATTGATTTCATGTTCGTTCTTTCTAAAAGAATAAATACTCAATGACTTTATATAGCAATCCGAGTAAGAATACAACAATCGCTATTTTATTAAATGTATGCATCACCCTTAAGTTAAAACTTTCAGGTCTATCCTCTTTTCTTTTTCCAAAAAAATACATAAAACGAAGTTACATTTGATTGTGGAATATTCAAAACTCGAAAATTCTCAAAAAAAGAAAGTCCAGCGAGATTCGCCGGACTTTCCAATATTATAAATACTACTGTTGGAAATTCAATTATTTTTTGAATTCAACACGACGGTTTTGAACACGTCCTGATTCAGTAGCGTTAGATGCGATTGGTTGAGTTTCACCGTAACCAACTACTTCTAATTTGTTTGCGTCAACACCAGAGTTTACTAGGTAGTTTTTCACAGCGTTTGCACGGTCTTTTGACAATTGCATGTTGTAATCTTCAGTACCTTCAGCAGAAGCATGTCCTTCTAAAGTAAGAGCGTTTCCGCTATCACGTAGATCTTGTGACACTTTATCCAAAGTTGGGTAAGAAGAAGTTTTCAACACGTAGCTATCAAACTCAAACTGAATTGGAGAATAATCACCAACTACTGCTTCAGTAGTTTCAGGGAATTTGATTGGGCAACCTGATCCGTCAACTACAGTTCCTGCAGGAGTGTCAGGGCATTTGTCGAATCTATCAGCAACACCGTCACCGTCAGAATCTCTTCCTAACTCATCAACAGTACCTTCTAATGTAGTTACACGTTGTTTTAGAGCTTCAACTTCGTTTCTCAATTCTGGGTCTTTCAACTCATCATAAAGATTAGCAACTGGGTTGTTCCACTCTAAAGATGGTTTGTCTTTGCTTCCTAAGATGAATTCTAATCCAGCATAACCGTAGCTATAGTGGTCTAATGAACCGTTATTAGCCCATACTCCATCTAAGTTATCAGCATTTAAGAAGTTCATTTTGTAACCTAAATCTAAGTTAACAACACCTCCTAATTTGAACTTAACACCACCACCTACAGGGATTACTTGTTCAGTTCTGTCTTGTCCGTCAACATTTGGACCTTCAACAACTTCGTAATTTGCGATGTTATAACCAGCAGATAAGTAAAAACCTACTGAATTTTCACGACGTAAGAAGTCGATTGCACCGAAATGGAAGTTACCTGTCAAACCAGTTTGCCAGTTAAGGTCTGTTTTGTAAGGTTCACCATATTGCCAGTTGCCATTAACTTCTGATGGCTCACCAGATGCTTCTAACGATCCCCTTAAGAAATCAGCCTGCATTGAGAAATGAGGTGAGAATTGCTTACGGATGTTAGCTCCGTATCCTAAAGTGATTTCAGGATGAGAATTATCTCTCAAGCCACCGATAACGACGGCTGGCGATAAAGCTCCAGCATTAACGCCGATAGACCAAGTTCTGTATTGGCTTCTTCCGCCAAAAACTTTTGCTGGCTCTTGTGCATTAGCAACGTCAGCATAGCCAATTGCGGCTACCAACGTGCAAGCTAATGCTGCTTTTTTAATTGTAGAATAGTTCATACTCTGTTTTTTTTAAGGTTAAAAAATTTTAATTGTATAATCTTTATACAAAAATAGTTAATAGTTTGATTTACGCAACAAAAACAAAATCCGTACCAATATTTATTTCTCTGCCAAAAACATTGCTTTTAATAGGCAATTTTTAAAAAACAAGGAACGCAATACCTCAAAATCCACTCTAAACACTCAATTCAATCCTTTTGGGTGTGTTACAATAACCATTCCAGTCAGAAATAGTTTTGTGATAATTTGAATAAAGATATATAAACACGTCAAAAATCCAGTTATCTTTCCTCGGATCAACACCTCCCTGTTCAAAAATGTCTATTATTCAAGCCACTTGCAGGGAATAATTATTAATAATTTTCTGCGATGAAGCGATAAAGATTGAAATCAGCCTGTTCGGAATGTTCCTGCAATTGTATAATTAATTTTTCTTTATCGATCGATCTGACTTTTTTATCGACAATAAGTCGCCATGCGCGATCAGCAAGCAAAGACAGTGCTTTGGAAGGTTCTGTCGTCAGGGGTCCACGAACCCAATCGAATAGCTCACGGGTACCAATTTCCTCTTCAGCTTGTGTTTTCAATACCGGCGTAATCTTATTATTATGATGTAGTGTTTTCTTTAAAGATGAAAAAAAACTGTCAGCCCCTTCGCGATCAGCCTTATTCACAACAAACAAATCAGCGATTTCCATAATTCCCGACTTAGAATGTTGAATTTCGTCACCACTTTCAGGAACTAAAACCACAACGGTCCGATCGGCCAAACTTACTACATCCACTTCTGACTGTCCGACACCAACAGTCTCCAGTAGTATGGCATCAAACGTTGAAGACTTTAGAACATCAACGATTTCAAGAGTTTTATAGGACAATCCTCCAAGGGCGCCCCGACTTGACAATGATCTGATATAGACATCCGGGTGATTAAATAATGTACTCATCCGTATACGGTCTCCCAACAGAGAACCCTTGTTGAAGGGAGAGCTGGGGTCGATTGCAAGGACAGCGACCTTTCGCCCATCATTCAAAAAATTCTCAACAACGGTTCGTACCAACGTACTTTTTCCCGCTCCCGGTGGACCTGTAAAGCCGATGACTGGTATTTTCGTAGAAGGAACAATACGCTCAAGGATCTTCCAAGACAAAACCGAGTCGCTCTCCACCAGGCTAATTGCTCGGGCCAAAGCGCCATAGTCTCCCTTGTTTATGCCATCCACGTAATATGCAACGTCATCGGTCACTACTACTTTTTATTGATTGTTCTAATATTTTTCAATAACCGCACCTTTAGATATACAAGCAAGGCTAATCCAGGAACAATCCCAATCAATAGAATATATTGTTTCGTATTTATCGCGATGAACCCGCAATATAACAGAACCATAATTCCTACGTTGAGGAATGTACTGTACAATAGCTTTTTAACCATATTAATAAACGATCATATCTGGATCAAACTGATCTCTCCAAGCAATAATTCCGCCTTCGAGATTAGCAAGATTGGAAAACCCTTGTCCTTCCAGTAATTTGATCGCCTGTGCACTTCGCTTCCCGCTTCTGCAATGAATAATAACCGGCTTATCTTGCGCGATTTTATCCTTTTCTAGGAGGATGTTTGCCAATGGAATATTCTCACCATTGATATTAGATGTTTCATATTCAAACGTTTCACGAACATCTACTAGTTGAAAATCTTCTTTTTTATCGATTTTTTCCTTTAATTCATCTACTGTTATTGTCTCCATCGTTCTGGCTTTTTATCAAATATAAGCTTTTTATATACATCATTCCGCAATAAAAAAGATCAGTAAAACACAAATCTTCTTTATAGATGATATAATATTTTAATAATTGCAATAATAATTGATTTTATTCTCTTTTTTTATATTTTTGGTAAATCATCCCAAAATTTATTAAATTTATAATTTAAAGAGGGCTTTGATGCCAAATAATAGAATAATTATAGAAGTACTGAACGAGCCTTACAACCATCAAAACTTATGGAAAAGAAGAATTCAAATTTTGAGTTAGACAATCTGGATATCCAAATCTTATCAATCCTCATGAACGATGCATCTGTCCCTTACACAGAAATTGCAAAGAAACTTGTAGTATCGGGAGGCACGATTCATGTAAGAATGAAGAAAATGGAGGATTTGGGAATTATCCGAAGTTCAAACCTAACGATAAACCCTCAAAAGATTGGATTCGATATAACTGCCTTCCTCGGCATTTACCTAGAAAAGGGCTCCCAATATAATCATGCTGTCGAAGAGCTTCGCAAGGTAAAGGAGGTAGTTGAATTACATTACTGCACTGGCTCTTACAGCATGTTCGCTAAAATCATTTGCCGTGACACGGATCATCTACGTCAAGTTTTGAACGAAGGAATCCAAGGAATTAAAGGAATCCAAAGAACAGAAACAATCATTTCACTCGAGGAGAGTATCAGAAGACAGATCAGTCTTATTGACTAGCCATCACATAATATAATTTATTATAGGTTAAGAGCCC
>Ga0079224_100000652_pt1 | contig 35483 bp, 24 predicted proteins | sample Stecom2015_FD_80414 | JGI IMG/M metagenome (GOLD analysis project Ga0079224, IMG submission 80414) | Agricultural soil microbial communities from Utah to study Nitrogen management - Steer compost 2015 | ecosystem: Environmental > Terrestrial > Soil > Agricultural land | place: USA: Utah... | reverse complement strand
CAAAAGCAAAGACAGAGGGTCCAGAGCCGGAGATGCCAAACCCAAGTGCTCCTACTGCCATGGCAGTTTGTCGCATTTCATAAAATTCAGGAATCAGAATAGCACGAACAGGCTCAATCAGGACATCCTGCATACTGCGACCGATTAAGCCATAATCGCTCATAAATAGACCACTTACCAAGCCCGCAATATTGCCCCATTGAACCACCGCATCTTTCAGCTCGATTTTAGAACGAATCATCTGCCGAGCAGCACGCGTTGGCACATCTACGTGGGGAAACACTACGGAGCAGTATAAGTTTTTTGGAACAGGTATTGACACGACTTCCAGTGGCTCGTAACTTTTAATCAAGGTAATACCACCAAATAAAGAAGGGGCTACATTATCCGCGTGCCCGTGCCCACAGGCCAATTCTTCGCCTTTCATCGCAAAAGGAAGCAATTCTTGTTTCGTTAAAGGTTGTCCAAGCAGCTGATTAATAGCGAATAAACCAGCTACCGTACTCGCAGCACTGGATCCTAATCCACTTCCGATAGGCATGTGTTTATGCAGCTCTATTTCCACTCCCACATCTTCACGGTTTAAATGCTTTAGTAACGTCTGAACACAAGCGCTAACCGTATTCTTTGCCGGATCGAGCGGTAATCGGCCGTCATCGCCCGTAATCTTTAACAGTTTAACGCCAGGCTGGTCCGAGCGTTCCATAATCACCTCATCTCCCGGTTCGTCCAGGGCTAGTCCCAAGATATCAAAGCCGCATACCAGGTTAGCCACGGTAGCCGGTGCAAACACATGCACGCGGTCTTTTTCTTTTCGGGCCTTACCAGCGGGTTCTTTTTCTGTTGTTAATTCCATTTATTAGATAAGTAAAAATTCAAAAGTAAACCTGCCTACCGCAGGCAGGAAGTAAAAAGACCTACCGTCGTTAGACGCAAATCTTGTCTCAGTGGTCGATTTCGCATTACGTACATTGAGTGTAATTTGGCTATAACCTTTCATAGGCTCATTTTCACATTAGCTAATTATCACATGTAATTTATGCTCCCGCGTTCATCAAATCAGCAAATACACCGCCTGCTGTAACCTCGCTACCAGCGCCTGGCCCTTTTACCACTAACGGTCGTTCTTTATAACGTTCAGTAGTGAATGAAATGACATTATCGCTACCCGAGAGGTTGAAGAAGGGATGCTTTTCATCCACCAGCTCCAAGGCAATGGATACCTTTCCATCCTCCAATTTTCCGATATAACGGATCGCTCGGTTCTCCCGTTGAGCTTTTTCTTTAAGCGTATCGAAGTAAGCCGCTTCCTTTTGCAGTTCTAAGTAAAAGTCCTCAACACTCGCTGCATCTAAACAGGTTTTGGGTAGAATCGCTCCTAGATCGACGTCCTTGGCTTCGATGGCTAAACCACTGTCCCGTGCCAAAATGAGCATCTTACGCATAAAATCAGTACCTCGTAAATCATCCCTAGGATCGGGTTCCGTATAGCCTAAGGCCTGGGCTTTCTTTACTACATCGTGAAATGAAGCATCGCCAATGAAATTATTAAAAATATAAGAGATAGTACCCGAAAGTATAGCCTCAATACGGATAATACGATCACCACTGGTCATCAGGTCTTTCAGCGTGCGGACAATCGGAAGACCTGCGCCCACATTCGTCTCATAGAAAAAGTCGACGCCGTGCCTTCTGGCCGTATCGCGTAATTGTTTATACTGTGCGTAGCTCGAGGAATTAGCAATTTTGTTGCAGGTCACTACCGATATATTCGATTCAAAGATTTTAAGATAGTGCTTGGTAGGTTCCTCGCTTGCGGTATTGTCCACAAATATACAATTAGGTAGATTTAATTGTTGCATTCTGCTAATAAAGGTCTCCAAGCAAGCAGTTTCTCCTTTGCTGTCCAATTCCGTCTGCCAGGAGGTCAATGAGATGCCTTCCACATCAAATAACATTTTGCGGGAATTACTCATGCCGACAACCTTTACCTGGATATCATTGTTGTCGCGCAGAAAAGCTTCCTGTTCTAATAATTGCCTAAACAAAGTAGATCCGATATTGCCGGTGCCAAGATTAAAAACATGTAAGGTTTTCTTTAATGCTGTAAAGAAAGCATCATGTACCGCATTCAGCGCTTTGGACAGATCTGCTTGGCTAATAATAACCGAAATGTTGTATTCCGATGAGCCTTGCGCAATAGCCCGTACATTAATACCATTGCGTCCCAAAGCATGGAATAACCTGCCTGACATGCCGGGGGTTTGTTTCATGTTTTCACCCACGATAGCAAGCACCGATAATTCATTTTCTATGACGGGGGGCTCTAATTTTTTTGCAAGCAGCTCCAGTTCAAATTCAGTTTCAATAAGATGTTTGGCTCTTAAGGCATCTGCGGGATGAACAGCAAACGTGATGCTATGTTCGGACGATGACTGGGTGATCAGCACAATGTTTATTTGTTCATGCGCTAGCAAGGAGAATAAGCGACCGCTAAAGCCGGCCTTGCCGATCATGCCACTGCCGCTTACATTGATAACGCTAATGGCATTAATCGAGGAGATACCTTTAATAGGATAAGATGTTCTGCCGCTATCATATTGGATAATAGTACCTGGAAAGCTTGGATTAAATGTATTGCGGATAACGATAGGCACCTTTTTCATGAAGGCGGGGATCATGGTTGGCGGGTAGATCACCTTCGCTCCAAAATAAGATAGCTCCATTGCCTCGGTATACGATAAAATCGGTAAAGGAAACGCTTTTTTTACCATGCGTGGATCTGCCGTTAACATACCATCCACATCGGTCCATATTTCGATAGCTTCCGCCTGTAATGCGGCACCGAAAATAGCAGCTGTATAGTCACTACCTCCTCTTCCCAGGGTAGTAATCCGACCATTGACATTAGAAGCGATAAAGCCGGTTACAAATAAAAATTTGCCTGGATTTTCTTGCACGAACTGACGGATGAGTAATTCGCTTTGTTGTAAATCTACCCGTGCGTTACCAAAATTGCTATCGGTTTTTATAAGGGAGCTGGCTTCGACGAATAAACTCTCCGGGAAGTACTGAGCCGCAATCTTAGAGACCAAAAATGCGGAACAACGCTCACCGTAACTCACAATGAGATCCTTGCTTTGTGAACTCAGCTCCCGCAGATTTAATACACCTTGTAAAAGATCCTCAAGTTCATTTAAGTAAATTTTAAGTTGCGTAAAAACAGGATTCTGATTCTTAATTTGAATGAGTTGCTTAACAACTGTGAAGTGTCTCGATTCCAATTCCTTTAAAGCAGGGCCGAAGCTGATTCCTTGTTCTGCTTCTTCAGCCATTTTGGTAAGGAGGTTTGTAATTCCGCTCATGGCCGATAAGACAACAATTGGCTTTTCGCCCTGTTCATACCCTTGTTTTAGGATGTCCAATAATGCATTAATGCTTTCGGCCGATCCGACTGAGGTACCTCCAAACTTAAGTATCTTCATTTTTTCTATTTATCCTTAAAGTCATTAAATAAGAAAGGCGCTTTCTCATCGAGAGAAGCGCCTTTTATGTTTTATCGCTGTTATTACAACATAAAGATTACTTCCCTCGGTGTTTTGTTATCCCGGTGGTAATCGTTGTGGATGTTGTAATAGATATAATTGCTTTCATTTTTGTAATTGGCAGTAAAGTAAATGGTTTATTTTTAATTTATCAAGAGAATTTTAATATTTTTTAGATTTTAGCAATTCGCATACGAATGCGTATTATTAGTTGAACGTTTTAAGTAACTTTTTAATGATGAAGTAGGCCTGCCTACCAGTAGGCTGAAGCGCCGAATGATTAATAACGGTGGCGGTAGCACAGGCTCATCTCAAAGCTTCAAGCTTATTGCTAACAACTTATCCGATTGTTTCTCGTGGAACAAAACAAGTAAAACCTTATGAGGTAGCCGTATTTAACCGGCCGTATGTATTGACTGCTGCCTGCTTGGCTTGCAAGAGGGCACTTAACATGCAGTAAGGTAGTTGTTGCCGCTATATTCGCACTATATCCGCTCTATAGAAAAGCAAGAAAACATAAATAGGTAGCGAATGTATACAGAAGCATAGGTGGATCTGACGTGGAATAAAGGTGGACTTCACGTGGACTTGACGTGGATTCAAAAATTGAAAAAATCTGAAAGGGAAGGATTAGTGTATTGAAATGAGGTCGTGATACCTTTCAAAGGTAAAAAAAGTTATTTTAAAATGGATCAGGTACTTCAGCCCCTTTTCTGTGGTGTTTTGCCATTGAATAAAAAATCTTATTTTTGGGCAAATTTGCAATAGCATGAAATATTCATCGTTATAAGCATTTAATTATTTCTTATAGCCTTAGAAAATATTGTATTCATATGAATGACCTAATAAAGTTACAGTTAGAAGACGCTAATGATTCCATGCAGAAAGCTATTTCGCACACCGAATCAGAATTGACAAAAATTCGCGCAGGTAAAGCAATGCCTTCCATGTTGGACGGGATCAATGTAGATTACTACGGAACACCTACTCCATTATCTCAAGTGGGAAACATTAATACGCCCGACCCTCGTAGCTTGGTTATTCAACCATGGGAAAAGAATTTATTAAGTGCAATTGAAAGGGCTATTATTGATTCCAATATCGGATTAAACCCACAAAATGACGGTAATATTATCCGTTTAGCGGTTCCTCCTTTGACCGAAGAGCGCCGTAGGGAATTGGTTAGAAAGGTAAAGGAGGAGGCAGAAAAAGGAAAGGTCGCTATTCGCAACATCAGAAAGGACGCTAATGACGGAATTAAAAAGCTTAAAAATGATGGTGTCTCGGAAGATGAAATAAAGGTGGGAGAAGGTGAAGTTCAAAAATTAACCGATAACTTTATCGCGAAAGTTGACAAATTAGCCGAAGCCAAAGAAAAAGATATTATGACCGTTTAAGGAAATTGAAATTATTAGTGAAAAAACCACGGATCGCACCGTGGTTTTTTTGTTCGTAGCTGCCATTAACCACTCGACGATTCGACAACTTTACTAACCCACTAAATTGTTGCGCAAATAGCGCATTTCCATCACAAATTGCTTGTATTTTTAGACCAAAGTTTACATCGTATGAAGAGAATATTACTTTTTATCATCTTAACCTATTTCAATCCCGTATGGGCACAACAAAAGACTAACTTAACAGTTGAAAAAATAATGCGCGACCCTAAGTGGATGGGCGTGTCGCCCGAAAATATTAGGTGGGGAGAATTTGATGGGCACATCTATTTTAGATGGAATCCGGAAAATCTGGATTATTCACCCTTATACAGTATAACGGTGCGTGATCAAGAGCCTAAAAGACAAGAGGAGGATGTGACGCGAAGTTTTACACAACAAACGCAATACAATCGAAGTGGAAATCGAGCGGTATATGTAAAGGGTGGTGATATTTTTATATATGATTTAAAAACACGCAGCGAAAAACAATTGACGGCGACGATCGAGGAAGAGTCTAAGCCTCAATTTAATGTGCGTGAAGACGTTGTTTTCTTTAAACGTGAAAATAATTTATACAGCCTCTCCTTGATAAATGGCGAATTAAAACAGCTTACCAATTTTGTTAAGGGAAGCAAAAAGAAGGGTGACGCCCCTAAACTCTCCGATCAAAATCAATGGCTTAAAGAAAATCAATTGACTTTATTCGACGTGCTCAACGATCGTAAACAGAAAAAACACCGAGCTGATTCGTTAGAAGGACTGCAAAGGATAAAACTGCTGAGAGAGCTGCCTATAGCAGAAAATGAAATTGTTAGAACAATTGCTGCTAGCCCTAATTTGCAATATATTGCCTATATAAAATATAGTCCTGCGAAAGATAATCGGAATACGATCGTACCAAACTATGTAACTGAATCCGGTTATACGGAAGACATACAGACTAGAAACAAGGTTGGAGAAGAACAGGGTGCTACAGCTGCCTACCTTTATAAGGTGAAGGAGGATACGGTTGTGCGTATTACAACCGCTAATTTAGAAGGGATAAAAGATATACCTGCATTCTATAACGATTATCCCGAGAAGAAAGATTCACTAATTAAGTTAGATAAAGATCGGGCGGTTAATATAGCCGGCATTTATTGGAATCCTGTCGGAAACAAGGCTCTTATCACGGTTTATGCACAGGATCATAAAGATCGTTGGTTAACGCTTTTAGATCTGTCCACGGGAGCCTTACAAATGATCGATAGACAGCATGATGATGCATGGATTGCAGGTCCTGGCATTGGTGGAAGCTGGGGAGGAGAAAATGTCGGATGGATTGACGACCATCAGATTTATTTTCAAAGCGAGCAAACGGGATATTCGCATCTTTACAGCATGTCAGTAGACTCCCGTGTGAAAAAGCAATTAACAAAAGGGCGATTTGAAGTGCAAGACCTCGTTCTTTCAAAGGATAAAAAAACGTTTTATTTGACAGCTAATAAAGAGCATCCCGGAATAACACATTTTTACAGCATGCCGGTTAGTGGAGGAACGTTGCAGCAAATAACCTCTATGAAGGGAGGTAACGAAGTGAGCCTTTCGCCTGACGAAAAATGGCTAGCGATACGCTATTCAAGTAGTAACAGGCCCTGGGAGCTTTATCTGCAAGAAAACAGGCCGGGTGCAAAAGCGAAGCAGATCACCGAATCGCGAAGCGCCGAATTTAAAGCCTACCCTTGGCGCTCGCCTGAAGTCATTAGTTTCACCAACCGTCATCAAGATAGTGTTTACGCTCGCTTGTACCGACCGGAAACGCCTAAGAAAAATAGTCCGGCAGTCATTTTTGTTCATGGTGCCGGCTACTTGCAGAATGTTCACTACTGGTGGAGTTCTTATTTTAGAGAATATATGTTTCATAATCTGTTAACAGATCTTGGCTATACCGTCCTTGACATCGACTACACAGCAAGTGCCGGTTATGGACGAAACCATCGCACCGGAATATACCGACACATGGGAGGAAAAGATTTATCCGACCAAGTAGATGGGGCTAAGCTGCTAGTGGAAAAATATCAAGTTAATCCTAAAAACATCGGTATATACGGCGGCTCCTACGGCGGTTTTATTACCTTGATGGCGCTCTTTACGCAACCGGAGGTGTTTACAGCAGGTGGAGCCTTACGTTCGGTAACCGATTGGGCGCATTATAACCACGGCTATACTTCCAATATTTTAAATGAACCGATTAATGACCCCAAAGCCTACCAACAATCTTCTCCTATTAATTTCGCCGAGGGCTTGAGGGGACATTTATTGATGTGTCATGGTATGGTGGATGTTAATGTTCATTTTCAGGATATTGTACGCCTTAGCCAGCGCTTGATTGAACTTGGAAAGAATAATTGGGAACTGGCTGTATATCCCGTGGAAGATCATGGTTTTGTAGAACCTAGCAGCTGGACCGACGAATACAAACGTATTTTAAAGCTTTTTGAGGAAAAACTTATAAACGAATAGCTCCTTCAATGCGTTATGTGGAAATATCGGATCCTTTGTTTGCTGCTGCTCACTTCTTGCCGGTATGAGAGAAGGGCACAGCCTGCATTTTACTTCTGGAAAACACAATACCAACAACGGGAACAAGAGCACACGGCCCTTCGTAAGTTAGGCGTTAATCAGCTGTTTGTACGGATAATGGACGTCGATTTGGACGAAACCGGAAAGGCTGTTCCTGTTTCGCCGATTACTTTCAGAAACAACTTACCGGACTCCATCGATATTGTGCCTGTTGTTTACATCGTGAACAGTGTCTTACGCCAACAATCGGAACAGACGTTAACCATACTCGCCAATCGAATTTTAGCATTTACCGAGGCGAAAGTAAAACAAAGCGGTAAAGATAAATTTACAGAACTGCAAATTGACTGTGATTGGACGCAAACGACACGTGAAACCTATTTTTTGCTGTTAAGAAAAATGAAAGCCCTGCTGGCAGATAAGGCTGTTACCTTGAGTGCAACGCTACGCTTACACCAAATAAAAAATAGACACGCGAGCGGTATACCACCGGTGGATAAAGTACTGCTAATGTGCTATAATATGGGAAACTTGCGTAAATATGGTATGCAAAACTCCATTTTGGACATGAAAGAGATGACCACCTATTTAAAAGATTTCCTGGGAAGTTACCCTTTGCCGATCGACGTTGCTTTACCTTTGTTCAGCTGGTCGGTGGTTTTTAGAGATAAACAATATGTGGGTATCTCTAAGCATCTCGACAGTTGGTCTTTGGCTGATACGAGCCTGTTTTATCGGCAAGAGGGCACACCCTTGTACCACTTAAAGCGAAATCTTCCAAAAGCCGGATTGCGGGTAAACGATGTGATTAGAAAAGAAGAAGTGAGTGTGCAGGATTTATTTGCTGCTTCTGATTTTTTATCTCGATATTTGCCTCGAAAGGATCTGAAGGTGCTTTTTTACCACCTAGATGCCGACCTATTAAATCGCTTTTCGGATGAACAACTACAAGAAATTATCGATCGCTTTTAGTTTTTTTATACTTCTGTTTTATGGCGAAATTGCAATCAATATTGCTTGCGGTCCGGAACCCGATCCTTATGATTATTACGTTTCCTATTTTCACAATGACATACAGGGAGATGCCTATGCCGCATTTTCTTTTACCGATTTAAGTTTTTTGTACAGTGAGGATGAGCCGCAAAAGGAGAGCCAGATAAATTGTGATGAGTGGGCTCAATATTTGGGCGGAGATGTAAAGGCAACGGATGTATTTTCCGTAATGTATCGAGCAGATAACAAGACAGACTCGTTGATCAGTGCTTGGAGGACGAAAAAAAGCATAACCCTGCCAGATACGTTGAAAGATAATACTTTTTTAAAAGCTATTGCGAAGCATAAGAGCGCATTCGATTATTATTTATTTGCCAAAGACTGTGAGGAGGCTTCTGCCTATGCATATGATATGTGGGATCCGGCACCTCGAGATACAACATCGATGGATTCGTTGGCTGAAAAGGCCATAAAGCGATTGAAGAAGGTTAAGCGCGACGAATTTTTACGTTTACGATATGCTTACCAAGCGGCAAGAATGTACCATTATTCAGCACGCTATGAAAAATGTTTGGCAGTCTATGAAGACTATATCGAACCGCTGTCTTATCGGAGCGCGGTACGGGGGTGGGCCTTGGCCTTAAAAGCCGGGGCCCTAAGGTGGCTGGGCGACAAAGAACAAGCGGCTTTTCTTTTTTCGAAGGTTTTTGAAAGTAATCCGGAAAGAAGAATCCAGGCTTATAAGAATTATCACTACATTGACGTGAGCACGCCATCGGTTCTTGCCTTAGCAAAATCAAAAGAAGAACAGGCAGTAATTTGGAGCATAGAGGGTTTTAACAATCCGAGTTTGAATCTCCATACGCTTGATACGGTATATAAGCTGGCTCCCACCAGTGTTTTAAACGGGGTGTTATTAATAAGGGAAATGAATAAGCTGGAAGGGTACCTAAATGAGTCACCCCTCAGCAATGATGTTTATGGATATCGGAATTATTATTACGGAAGCGATTCGTTGCAGCTGACAGCTAAAAGTTATGCCGATAGTTTATTTCGCTTCTCGCTTCACTTAGCAAGTGACAAAAAATACCGAGAACCAGCCTTCGCGACGATTGCGGCAGCGTACATCAGTTGGATGCAAGGAGAAAATAAGAGAGCTTTTGATCTTTTACAACAATTAAATCCGGAACATCTATCACCCAAGTTACAGGATCAATACCGCATTACAGAATTATTGGTACAAGCCAGTAATATAAAAAAGGGAGATAATTTTAACCCAAATGCGCTGGTACCGGCTTTAAAATGGCTGGATGAGAAATGCATAGTTGAGCGGAAGAATAAGGTTGATAGCTTTTATGGGCAAAAAGATTTACGCTTTAGTCGAACAACGAGGCATTTTTATCAAAGTTTATTAGCTCCAAAATATCTAGCACTGCAGGATACGGCTATGGCCGCTATTTTGATGGTAAAAGGCGATTTAGAATGGAATCAGAGCCATACGCGTGATTCGCTTTTTAAATACAGCTCTAGTGAAACGATTAATTTTTGGCGACAACAATTAACGCCTACATCATTGTTACGTATAAAGACATTAAAAGAAAATACCCCGAAAGATGGGTTGACGGAGTATTTAGTGAAAGTACTGCCTGCTCTTCCAAATGATGATTATTATGAGCTTTTGGGAACCGGTTATCTCCGAACACATGAATACGATAAGGCAGTCGCTGCTTTCGACAAGCTAAGTCCAAACTATAAATTCTGGGTGGCATCTGATTGGTGTGGCTCGAGTGAGGACGCTGCATTACACGCTGACCCATTTTTAACCACGATTAACGATTACCCGAAGGCCTATGCAGATAGGGGATTAAATAAGAAGGAATTTGCTGAGCAGATGGCCATGTGGCAACGGAAAATAAAATCAAATCCGAAAAATGCAGCTAAATACTACTTTGCGATGGCTAATGGTGTTTATCAAACGGGAATCTTTGGTAATTCTTGGTATCTTATCAGCTATAGCTGGAGCCATTTAGATGCTTATGTATCAGGTACGAATTACTATGATGACGACTATAAGCATGCAAAACAAGCGATCATTTGGTATGAAAAGGCACGATCCTTAAGTAAGGATGTAAATTTTAAAGCAACATGTACCTTTATGCTGGCCAAATGTGAGCAAAAGAAATATGGTTATCGTTCAGTGAATGATTACTATTCGAGCCATAATTATGGCGAACCTGATCCCTTGTGGTTATTTAGCATGAAAAATAAATATTTTGTTGAGTTAGAAAAATACTATAAAGGGACTGCGTTTTATAATCAAGCATTGAGTGAATGCAGCTATTTGAGCGACTTTATAAGCGCTAGATCCAAATAGCTATTCTTTATCGGCTATTAGGCTCTGCTATCATTCCCATGGTATATACTTAGGTAACTCTCGTAGCGGCTTGTTTCGATTTCTCCTTCTTCCAGTGCTCCTAATACGGCGCAGCCAGGTTCGTTGATATGCCTGCAATTATTAAATCTACACCGGTTCATCAGTGCACGCATTTCAGGAAAAAAATGACTGAGCTCTTGTTGCTCGATATCGATTACGCCAAATTCCTGAATACCGGGAGTGTCAATGATATAACCGCCTTGTATTAAAGGCAGCATTTCGGCAAAGGTTGTTGTATGTTTTCCCTTATCTGACCAATCGGATATTTTTCCGGTACGGAGAGAAGCTTCCGGTATGAGTCGATTAATGAGTGTTGACTTTCCAACGCCGCTATGTCCCGAAATCAGCGTTACTTTATGCGTCAAAGACGCCTCTATAGCATCTATATTAATGCCTTTTAAAGCCGAAATTTCAAAGCAAGGATAACCGAGATGTTCATAAATTGATCGATAGTCGGCTAGTATTTCCAAACCTTCTTCGCTAAAAAGGTCAAGCTTATTAAACAATATACCGGCTGGGATATCATAGGCTTCCGCTGTCACTAAAAATCGATCAATAAAACCCAGCGAAGTTGGCGGTGAAGCTAAAGTAACTACTAAGTAAGCTTGGTCTAAATTGGCTGCAATAATTTGCGCCTGTTTCGATAAATTGACCGATTTACGAATCATATAATTCTTTCGGTCGTATAATTGGATAATAACAGCAGTTTCTTGCTCGGGTTCAGGTTCAATTTCAACCCAATCACCTACAGCGATCGGGTTGGTCGTTTTAATGTCCTTCGTGCGGAATTTGCCCTTTATGCGACATTCATAGCTTGTTCCTCCCGCTGAAACGGTATACCAACTGCCGGTAGATTTTGTAACAAGCCCTTTCATTTATCCTAAAATAGCGGCGAATCCCTTTTTCATCCGTTCGATCGTCTCATCTCGGCCGAGCAATTTTGCTATATCGAATACATGAGGTCCGAATTTACCGCCAACCAGCATAATGCGTAGTGGGAGCATTAGCTCCCCCAATTTTAACCCACTGGATAGGATCGCATCTTTATAATATTGTTCCAGCGCTTCTGTTTCCCATGGTTCAAAGGTAGTGAGTGCAGGAATAATGGTGTTAAAAAAGTTTGTTTTTTCATCACTCCATTTTTTTTGTATAGCTTCTATATCGTAGGTGGTAGGTGGTATAAAGAAGAAAGAAGCTTGTTCCCAAAAATCCTCAATAAAAGTGAGGCGATCTTTTACTAATGCTAATACCTCTATCAGATAATCATCTGCCACATCCCTTATGCCGTGTGTCTCCAAGACACCTTTAACCATCGGAAGAAGCTTTTCATTTCCGCTACGCTTGATCCATTCATGATTGAACCATTTCGCTTTCTCGAAATCAAACTTCGCTCCTGCTTTACTGATTCGCTCAATTGAAAACTTGTCGATGAGTTCGTCAAGCGTAAAAATCTCCTGATCGGTGCCATCATTCCAACCGAGTAACGCCAGCATATTAATAAAAGCTTCCGGAAGAAAACCAAGCTCGCGAAAGCCTTTGGTGAGATCGCCCGTTTTTGGATCGGTCCAATTCATGGCATAAACCGGGAATCCCAACCGATCTCCGTCGCGCTTGCTAAGCTTTCCATTTCCATCCGGTTTTAAAATCAATGGAAAATGAGCCCATTGCGGCATTTGTTGCTTCCAGCCAAGATATTCCCATAGTAATAAATGAACCGGGGCTGAAGGTAACCATTCTTCGCCTCTGAAAGCATGTGTGATTTTCATTTGATAGTCGTCTACTACCACAGCTAAGTGATAAGTAGGCATGCCATCTGCTTTCAAGAGTACTTTGTCGTCTACTAAAGAAGTATCAAAATTGACCGCCCCTCTAATCATATCATGGAAGCCGATCGTTTCTCCTACAGGCATCTTTATACGAATGACATGCGGCGTGCCGGTGGCCAAAAGTTCTTCTACTTCCTTTGCATGCAAACTGAGTGAGTTACGTAACTGCAGTCGATTCTCATGGCTATATTTAAAATTCGGAATAAGTTGGCGTTGGGCATCCAGCTCCTCCGGTGTATCGAACGCATAATAAGCATGACCGCTTGCTACCAATTGTTCTGCAAAGGTGCGGTATCGATCTTTCCGTTCACTTTGCCTATAGGGAGCATAGGGCCCGCCATGTACAGGACTTTCATCGGGTGTCAAGCCGCACCAAGCTAAGCAAGACAGAATATATTCTTCAGCGCCGGGTACATATCGCGTTTGATCGGTATCCTCGATTCTTAATACAAACTCACCGCCCTGGCTTTTAGCAAAAAGATAGTTAAACAAAACAGTGCGTACACCGCCAAGATGTAGGCCACCCGTCGGACTGGGTGCAAACCGTACCCTAACTTTATTCTCTATAGACATAAGCGCAAACTTAGATAAAAGGCTTTGGATATGCAATCTTCACAGTGTCATATCCATTTTATTAATCATTTTGCATAAAATTTGTACTTTGCACCTTTCTAGTTATTAGTTGGTCGTTGTTGTTTATTGATTTTAGGTTTATAGGGTTAACCTTGTATTAAATCACTTAAACCGAGGGCGGACAACCAATAACAAAGAACTAATAACGAATTAAATGAATCCATATCAGCATAGTCAACGGTGGAAATTTTTATTACTCATATTCGCTGCAATTATTGCAACGGCATCCCTTTGGTATACAAATTTTCTGGTCCAAAACCTTTCAGAAGCAGAACGCACGAAGGCATCTGTTTGGGCAATTAGTACGCGAAATATGTACGCCATGCCGGATGTGAACGATGAGTACATAACCTATATCTATAGCGTTCGGGATAGCTTAAAGGTACCGGCGATCATTACCGATTCAAAAGACAGCATTATCTACTACCGCGGTCTCGACTCAACAAAGACCTTGTACAACGTGACCGGAGAAAATCAAGGAACAAACCTCCCGAAGTATGATCCTGAATATTTCGATTATCAACTGGCCATTATGAAAGAAAGGCACCCACCGATAGAAATTGAATTGTCCGGTGGAGAAAAATGGTATGTTTACTATAAAGACTCCCTGTTGCTCACCCAATTGCGTGTATTTCCCTATGTTCAATTAACGCTCATTGCTATATTTCTCGGTATCGCTTATACGGTATTTAACAGCATGCGAAAATCGGAGCAGAATCAAGTATGGGTGGGGTTGGCCAAAGAAACCGCACACCAACTGGGAACACCGATTTCGTCACTTATGGCATGGCTCGAGTTGATGAAGGCGAAATTTGATGCGGAAGAAGATCCCTTGCTGATAGAGATGGAAAATGATGTGAAACGTCTGGAAATTGTAGCAGACCGATTTTCTAAAATCGGCTCTAAACCGGTGCTTGAGAATCATGCTGTCTACCCGGTAGTCAGTAATTTTGTGCGTTATTTTAAAGTTCGCACGAGTGATAAAATCAAATTTTCCGTATCAGGCGATAAAACTGTCGAGGCGCAATTGAGCGTTCCTTTATTTGACTGGGTGATCGAAAATATCTTAAAGAATGCAGCCAATGCCATCGAATCGGCAGGTGAGATTAACATAATTATCAGTGAAAATATTGCTAAAGAGCAGATATTTATTGATATTAGCGACACAGGAAAAGGTATCCCAAGAAATAAATTCGATGCAGTCTTTCAACCGGGATATACAACTCGAAAGCGGGGATGGGGCCTTGGTCTCTCCTTAACTAAGCGAATAATTGAAAATTACCATAAAGGACAAATTTTTGTTAAGGATTCGGAAGTAGGAAAAGGAACTACCTTTAGAATCGTATTAAAAAGCAGTTTAACCTATGAGCCAGCTAAAATCTGATGAATTCCCGGCCTTTTATGCTACTTACATTGATACCGTTTTTGGCGACGTCATGCACGTACTAAATGAGCAAATTACTAGTTTTCCTGCATTTTTAGAGGCCATTCCTGCGGGGCGGTCCGAATATGCCTATGCCGAAGGGAAGTGGACCATAAAGGAAGTGGTTGGGCATGTATTGGATACGGAGCGGATTATGGCCTATCGAGCGCTTCGTTTTGCTCGGAACGACACCAAAGCGCTCCCCGGCTTTGAGCAAGAAGACTTTGTTTTAAATGCTCGCTTTAATGAACGAAGTTTGGCTTCCTTAGCGGAGGAGTTTGTTTTATTACGGAAATCGAACATGGCCTTGTTCAATACCTTTAACGAAACCGAACTGAATCGAAGGGGTTTGGCCTCTGATCGTTTAATCAGCGTTCGGGCTTTTCTCTATATCGTTGCCGGACATCTCAATCACCATAAAAATATTATCAAAGAAAGGTATTTGGATACTATGGTGTAATGCCTGTTGGTGATTTTGCTATATATTCGACAACTTTTAAAGCTAATTTTAAAACTATTTAACACCTAAAGTGTTTTTATCATATCAATAAGGCCAGGTAATGGTTTTGTGATAAGGTTTAGGTTTTTGGAAACGCCCCGATGTGAAATTGAGGCGTTTCTTTTTTTGCCACTAATTTCATCGAAACTTCCAACTTAAGCAACCGTTTGCATGAATGTTTTTGTTTAAAATATGGAATTATTTTATTAGCCTTGTAAATACAATGTTAAATTTTTTCATATTCAATCTATATATTGAAACAAGATACTTAAACTCACTTTCACATGAACCAACATCCCAGCGCTAATGTCACGAAAAGCGGTGTAAACCCGATTGTTATTATCGGAGCATTATTCTTCATCTTTGGATTTGTTACCTGGCTTAACTCCGTTCTTATTCCATATCTCAAAATTGCTTGCGAACTCAATCATTTTCAATCCTACCTCGTAGCCTTTGCTTTTTATATAGCATATTTTGTAATGGCTCCTTTATCCACCAAAACATTGAAAATTTTTGGGTTTAAGAATGGTATGTCGGTGGGATTGATAATCGTAGCAATCGGTGCACTTATTTTTATTCCCGCTGCCATGACAAGGACGTATGCCCTGTTTTTATTGGGCTTATTTGTTCAGGGGAGTGGTCTTGCCATCTTGCAAACAGCGTCAAATCCTTATATAACTATCCTTGGTCCTGCGGAAAGTGCGGCAAAAAGGATTAGTATTATGGGGATATGTAATAAGTTAGCCGGGGGGTTGGCTCCGGTTATTTTAGGTACGGTTATGCTCAAAGATGCAGATAAGCTGACCGCTAGAATAGAAACGATGCCGGAAGCGCAGAAGATAGCTGAACTTAATGAGTTGGCCTCACGCGTAATTTTTCCTTATATCGCTATAATAGCGGTCCTTGCGCTGCTTGCCCTTTTAATTTATCGTTCCGGTCTTCCAGAAATAGATACAGATGCGGAGGACGAAACGGTTGCAACTACAAATGAAGGTAAAAATAGTTTATTTGATTTTCCTCATTTGATCTTGGGTGTTTTTACTTTATTTCTTTATGTAGGGGTAGAAGTAATGGCAGGCGACACGATCATTAGCTATGGTTCATCCCAAGGAATCGCCTTGGAAACAGCTAAATATTTTACGTTGGGAACCATGATCAGTATGGTCATCGGATACATTATAGGTATCGTATGTATACCTAAGTATCTTAAGCAAGAAACCGCAATGAAATTATGCTCTTTGTTGGGATTATTCCTATCACTCGGCGCTATTTTTACCAGCGGATATGTATCAGTAGCTTGTGTGGCTTTACTGGGCTTGGCCAACTCCCTGGTTTGGCCCGCAATTTGGCCGTTGGCCTTGGCCGGTTTAGGACGTTTTACCAAGGCGGCTTCTTCCGTATTGGTGATGGGGATATGCGGTGGGGCCTTAATTCCACTTGGCTATGGTGCCTTAGCCGATGCCTGGAATCCCCAACAAGCCTATTGGATTATGGTTCCTTGCTATCTGGTAATTTGGTATTACGCGATTGCCGGCCATAAGCTGGGTAAAAAATAACGAATACATACATACCAAGCCTTCAATGATACCCTCATTGAAGGCTTTTCATTAAACTAAATTATGAAGAAAATTTGCCTGTTTATCGCTATACTAAGTATAGCTTATGCGCAAGCACAAGAAGTAAATCGAGCTATTATTCAGGAACTTAAGGATCCCTATCCTGCTCCGGCTAGTGACTGGCTTCAGGTTGAAAACGGATTAAACGCAAGTTTTGTTTCTGTAGACGATGCTTTTAAACATACAGCGCCACCCAAAAAAAGCCAATTGAAAGACCAATGGAAGGAAAGGGCTTGGCGAGGCGAAAAGGTGCATGCACAAGCTTTGGTATGGTCAAAAACGCCCATAGAGCAAATCTCCCTAACGGTTTCTGAATTAAAAGATGATCAGGGGAGCCGCATTGCCCCTGATAAAATAAAGATAGGATATGTTCGCTATGTACTAACGGATCATTTGGGAGATCTTAAGTCGGGATGCGGTATCCCCAAGGGTTTAGATACCTCCCTTGTAGCCGATTTAATAGATACGAGTACGGTCCTTCCGCTAGCGGAAAATACGACGCGGCCTATATGGCTTAGTATACAAGTTCCACAAGAGGCCAAATCTGGCAGTTATCGAGGACAGCTGATCATCAAGTCTGCGCAAGAAACGAAAATATTACCCTTTGAAATCAACGTATTGAATCGGATTCTTCCCGAAGCCAAAGATTGGTCATACCATTTAGATTTATGGCAAAATCCGTATTCCGTTGCCCGGGTTTATGGCGTGAAGCCCTGGACGAAAGCACATTTCGATGCGATGAGACCGTATATGGAAATGTTGGCGCAGGCAGGGCAAAAATCTATTACAGCAAGTATTATCTATGATCCATGGAACGGACAAACATACGATATATATGAGAGTATGATTAAATGGACGAAAAAGAAAAATGGGCAATGGGAATACGATTATAGCATTTTTGATAAATGGGTAGAGTTTATGATGAGTTTGGGAATCAAGAAATTTATAAATTGTTATAGTATGATTCCCTGGAACCTGAAATTCTATTACTTTGATGAAGCGAGCGGAAAGAAGCAAGTGTTGGAAGCCAAGCCTGGAGAGACAGCGTATAAAAATCATTGGAAAGGTATGCTCATAGATTTTGCAAAGCATCTCAAGTCCAAGGGCTGGTTTGATAAGACAACCATTGCAATGGATGAGCGCGCGATGAAGGATATGTTAGAAGCAATTGCAGTCATCAAAGAAGCAGATCCAAACTTTAATATCTCACTTGCGGGAGCCGACCATCCGGAGCTGTACGATCAGTTGCTGGACTACTGTGTTGCTTTACGACATGAATTAAGTCCCGATTTAATTAATAAACGGCGGCGCAGCGGTTTTACAACCACGTTTTATACTTGTTGTACCGAACCTTTCCCTAATACGTTTACATCATCCTCTTATGCTGAATCCACCTGGCTGGCATGGTATGCGCTCAACAAGGATTTTGACGGCTACTTGCGCTGGGCCTTTAACTGCTGGGGGCCCCGTCCTTTGCAAGATACACGTTATGGTACATGGTTGGCGGGCGATGCCTGGCTGGTTTATCCGGGAGTTAGGAGTTCCATTCGGTTTGAAAGACTGGTGGAAGGAATACAAGATTACGAAAAGGCGAAGATAATACGGGCACAGTTGAAAAAGGAGGGGCGAAACGAAGAGCTTCAAAAGTTGGAAATGAAAATCAAAGCGTTTGAAACGGATGCGCTATCTGAAACACCGGCCTCTACTTTCGTCAACGAGGCGAAAGCTATATTGAATAGTTTTTAAATTAATTTATTGCTCGATCTTTTTTGGCCATTATTTACCAAGGCTAAATGATGCATTACTGATAAATTTTCATCGCAGGAAGTAGGCAGAAATACTTTTTTTCGGGACAAAATAGCATTATTGGTAACCATACTTTTTATCCTACACATTTTATGAAACGAAATTTTTTGAATATTGTCATGCTTATGCTGGCCTTGTCTTCACTGACTATAGACAACGCTTTTTCTCAAGGATTAAAAATGCCTGCGGCAAGTAGCAAACAAACCATTACACAAGACTTAGGTATCAGTCAGATTACCATCAGCTATGCAAGGCCAAATGTAAAGGGGCGTAAGATTTTTGGTGGCTTAGAACCTTATGGTGCTGTTTGGCGTACAGGTGCAAACGGTGCTACCACGCTTACATTTAGCGGGGATGTAATAATTAACGGAAAAACGATACCTGCCGGCACCTATGGCTTGTTTACGATCCCTAATAAAAACGAGTGGACCATCATCTTGAATAAGGATAGCAAACAATGGGGTGCTTATGAATATAAGCAGGCGGACGATGTGTTGCGTTTTAATGTGAAGCCGGAGCAAACAAAAAGTAAAGTTGAAACTTTTACTATTAGTTTTCCGGAAGTTACAGCCACCGAAGCGACGTTAGCTATCGCATGGGAGAACACAAAAGTTACCTTTCCTATACAGGTAAATCAAGATGCCGAAATTATGGCTTCCATTGATGAGGCGATGAAGGGCGATAAAAAACCCTATTTAGCAGCTGCACAATATTATTTAAATAACAATAAGGATTTGGATAAAGCGCTTACTTGGGCGGACGAAGCGGTAAAAGCGAATCCGGCCTTGCCTTATCCGTACTATTGGAAGGCACAAATACAACTGAAAAAAGGAGATAAAGCCGGTGCTAAGGCGACTGCAGAATTGGGTAAGCAGGTTGCCGAGAAGGCTAAAAGCGACGAGTACATCCGTCTTAATAGTCAAATTATAGAGAAGGCAAAATAATTCTGTATCTTTGTGCCCCGTCACTATGTTAAGTAAGTGACAGGCACTTAGAAGTCTTTTTATCCGCCTTACAAAGGTGGATTAGTTGATCTGAGATAGAATTTATTTTTTACTTTTGAATTTTTACTTAATCTATGTTTGATAGTTTACAGGATAAGTTAGACAGAGCCTTTAAAGTTCTAAAGGGGCAGGGAAATATTACCGAGATTAACGTAGCGGAGACCGTAAAGGAAATAAGAAAAGCCTTGCTGGATGCCGACGTTAACTATAAAACAGCTAAAGCTTTTACCGATGAAGTGAAGCAAAAGGCTTTAGGTGAAAATGTCCTCACGAGCATTTCTCCGGGCCAGTTGTTAACCAAGATCATGAATGATGAGCTTACCCAACTTATGGGTGGCACTGCGACAGATCTGGAGCTTGGTAAAAATCCAACGGTTATATTAATTGCGGGGTTAAATGGTGCCGGTAAAACAACTTTTACCGGGAAGTTGGCGAAATACCTAAAGGAGAAAAGAGGTAAAAAACCTTTGTTGGTTGCGGGTGATGTTTACCGTCCTGCGGCAATCGATCAGCTTGAGGTATTAGCCCAACAAGTGGATGTACCTGTATACACGAATCGGGAGTCTAAAGATCCTATCGCCATCGCCGAAGAGGGAGTTGCTGCGGCTAAACGTAATGGGCAGAACGTAGTTATTGTTGATACCGCGGGTCGCTTAGCCATTGACGAGGCACTCATGAACGAAATTTCAGCGGTTAAAGAAGCCACGAATCCGCATGAGATTTTGTTTGTTGTCGACTCCATGACCGGTCAAGATGCCGTTAATACAGCAAAAGTTTTTAATGACCGTTTGGATTTTACCGGTGTTGTGTTGACTAAATTAGATGGTGACACAAGGGGTGGTGCGGCGCTTTCGATCAAATCGGTTGTAAACAAGCCGATTAAGTTTATCGGTACCGGTGAAAAGATGGATGCTTTGGACGTGTTCCATCCTGACCGTATGGCGTCCCGTATCCTTGGGATGGGTGACGTAGTATCGTTGGTTGAACGTGCACAGCAACAGTTCGACGAAAAAGAGGCGGCCGCTTTACAGAAAAAGATCCGTAAGAATAAGTTTGATTTTAACGACTTTATTAGTCAGATCCAGCAAATCAAAAAGATGGGAAATATGAAGGATTTGATGGGAATGATACCGGGTGTTGGGAAGGCTATTAAAGATATTGATATTGACGATGACGCCTTTAAGCCGATCGAGGCTATTATTGGATCGATGACGCCATATGAACGGGAAAATCCGGACGCAATCGACCAGAAAAGACGTATGCGAATCGCAAAGGGTTCGGGTACCGATATCAATGACGTTAATAAATTAATGAAGCAATTCAGTGATATGCGGAAAATGATGAAGCAATTCTCAAATCCTTCCTTAGCTGCTAAAATGATGCGAGGAATGCCCCGTACGCCTTTTGGAAAATAGGTCAGGCAGTATATAAAATGGCTTAAATGGGCGGTATCTCTTTCGTGATACCGCCTTTTTTATTATCTTGGGGCTTCTTAACTGTACTAAACCTAAAAATATGTTAGTAAAAACTTTTAGCAGCGCAGTTTATGGAATTAAGGCCACAACAATTACTATTGAGGTCAATATATCCTCGGGGACACAATACTTCATCGTCGGACTGCCCGATAGTGCTATAAAAGAAAGTACATTTCGAGTAGAGAGCGCTCTACACAGCGCCGGTCTCCGAATGCCGAGGCAGAAAATCGTTATCAATATGGCACCCGCTGATATTAAGAAGGAGGGATCAGCCTATGACTTAGCGATGGCTATAGGTATCTTGGCAGCTTCTGGCCAAATTAATGCACATAAGCTTGATAAATATCTTTTACTGGGCGAATTATCACTGGACGGTAGCCTACAAGCCATTAAGGGAGCCTTATCGATTGCTATCCAAGCGCAAAAGGAGGGATTCAAAGGTATCGTGTTACCGGCGATCAATGCTCGAGAAGCAGCTGTAGTCGGAGATCTGGAGGTATATGGCCTGGAAAATATCAGTGAAGTGATTGCTTTTGCAAATGAAGAGAAGACCTTTGAGCGAATATTCGTTGATACGAAAGCCGAGTTTTTAAATAATGCCAATAATTACGACACCGATTTTGCTGATGTACAAGGGCAAGAGAATATCAAACGCGCATTGGAAATTGCGGCAGCAGGCGGGCATAATGTTATCCTGATTGGCCCGCCCGGTGCCGGTAAAACGATGCTAGCCAAAAGATTACCGTCTATCCTGCCGCCGTTAAGTTTATCAGAGTCGTTGGAAACGACTAAAATACATTCAGTGGCCGGGAAGATAGCCGCTTCTAGCTCGCTCATGACGATAAGGCCCTTTCGTGCCCCACATCATACGGTTAGCGATGTGGCATTGGTTGGTGGTGGAGGGAACCCCCAACCGGGCGAAATTTCATTAGCACATAACGGTGTGTTGTTTCTGGACGAGCTCCCCGAGTTTAAGCGTTCTGTTTTAGAGGTGTTAAGGCAACCTCTTGAAGAAAGACAAATCACTATTTCCCGCGCTAAGTTTACCGTAGATTATCCCGCTAGTTTTATGCTAATCGCTTCCATGAATCCCTGTCCTTGCGGGTATTATAACCATCCGGATAAAGACTGCGTATGTTCACCTATGCATGTTCAACGCTACTTAAGTAAAGTGTCGGGCCCCCTACTTGACCGGATCGATCTACATGTAGAAGTTACACCGGTAAACTTTCAGGAATTAACAGCGAAACAACGTGCAGAATCGAGTAAAACAATAAGGAGTCGCGTAATACGAGCAAGGGAGATGCAAGAGCAGCGATTCAAGAGGGAAGACAAAATGCATAATAATGCCCAAATGAATACAAAGAAAGTACGTGAGCTCTGTAAAGTCAACGCCGCCGGGCAAACACTGTTAAAAAATGCGATGGAAAAATTGGGGCTTTCAGCTCGAGCTTACGATCGTATTTTGAAGGTCGCCAGAACCATTGCCGATCTTGATGGAAATCCGGAAATCGAAGTGCATCATTTAGCTGAAGCAATCCATTATAGAAGCTTAGACAGAGAAGCTTGGGCAGGGTAGTAATCGTTATTTGTTATTAGTTGCTGGTTATCCGTAACTAACTTCTTAAATAAGTGACTAGGTCCATTGAAACAGAAAAAGCCTTCCTGAATTTAAAGAAAGGCTTTTCTGAAGAATGATTATTGCCGATTGGGTTACTAACAACTAATAACCAGCAACCAACAACTAAAATAATTAAGCGCCTAATTGCACGCGTTTAAATGCAGTGACTGTTAATCCCTTGGAAACACTATCAAGGAATTGAGCAACACTTTTTGAGTTATCTTTAACAAACTCTTGATTCAATAAAGTTGAATCTTTGTAGAATTTGTTCAATTTACCTTGAGCAATTTTTTCCACCATATTTTCAGGTTTTCCCTCAGCACGGATTTGCTCTTTTGCAATTTCTAATTCACGTTCAATTGTACGAGCATCAACGCCATCTTTATCAATAGCAACGGGATTCATCGCAGCAATTTGCATAGCCACATCTTTACCTGCATCTTCTGCACCTGCCACGTCTGCGCTTAAGCCTACTAATACACCTAAACGATAGTTACCATGAATATAAGGAACGACTTTATCTGCAGTCACCACCTCGTATTTAGAAACCTCAATTTTTTCTCCGATTTTACCTGTTTGGTCTATCAATAAATCGGCAATTTTTGCTCCATTGATACTTAATGCTTTCAAATCCTCCAAAGTAGCCGGAGCAGCTTCGATAGCGGCATCGGCAACGCTTTCAGCAAAAGCAATGAAATCAGCATTTTTTGCAACAAAGTCTGTTTCGCAGTTTACTTCAACAACTACGCCACGTTTGCCATCAGCAGTTGTTTTTGCAATAACAACACCTTCGTTAGAGTCGCGATCCTGGCGGCTAGCAGCCACTTTAGCTCCCTTTTTACGTAAGTAATCAACTGCGGCCTCAAAATCGCCGTTGGCTTCCACTAAGGCTTTTTTGCAATCCATCATACCAGCACCTGTTTGTTGGCGCAATTTATTTACGTCTGATGCAGAAATTTGTACTGTAGACATTTTATTTTCCTTTTTTAATATGCTTTATAAATAAGTTATGGGTTACGAGTTCCGCACGGTAAGCATAACTTCAGCAAGCTTACCGGAGGTGACCCCTAACCCATACTTGGATTTAATTATTCTCCGTCTTTTGCTTCCGTAGCTTCTGCTTTACGTTCACGTTTAGGAGCAACTTCAGCTGCCGGCTCTTCCCCACTATCAACTTTCGCCTTTGCTGCTGCAGCTTCTTTCTCTGCTTCCTCTTCTTTATCACGTTTACGTTCTTCCAATCCTTCTATAATCGCTTGCTTGATTACGTTTGTAATCAACGTAATTGATTTCGTAGCATCGTCATTCGCCGGGATGGGGAAATCGATGTTGGTAGGATCGGAGTTTGTATCTACCATTGCGAAGGTAGGAATGTTTAATTTTAGCGCTTCGCTAACTGCAATGTGCTCTTTCTTTACATCAATAATGAAAAGCGCAGCAGGCAAGCGGTTTAAATCGGCAATACCACCTAATAGGTTTTCCAATTTAATACGCTCACGTTGAATCATTAACTTCTCCTTCTTTGATAATACGTCGTAAGTACCATCTTTAGTCATCTTATCGATGTTAGACATCTTTTTGATAGACTTACGAACAGTAGCAAAGTTAGTAAGCATACCACCCAACCAACGCTCAGTAACATAAGGCATGTTTACTGCTTTTGCTTGTTCAGCAACGATATCTTTAGCTTGCTTTTTTGTAGCTACAAATAATACTTTACGTCCTGATTTTACGATTTGCTTAATAGCTGAAGCGGCTTCTTCAAGCTTTGCTAAAGTTTTGTTCAAATCGATAATGTGGATGCCATTGCGCTCCATGAAAATGTACTTAGCCATTTTCGGATCCCATTTACGGGTAAGGTGACCAAAGTGTACACCTGCATCCAGTAATTCCTGATATGTTGTTCTTGCCATTGTTTGATCCTCCTTAAATTAACGTTTACTAAATTGAAATCTTCTACGTGCTTTACGACGTCCCGGTTTCTTACGCTCAACCATCCGGTCATCGCGAGTCATCAATCCTTTGGCACGTAATGCAGATTTCACCTCTGGGTTAAGCTCTACCAATGCTTTAGCAATTGCTAAACGCACGGCCTCTGCCTGTCCTTTTACGCCTCCTCCAGCTACGTTAACTTTTACATCAAAATTACCGGCAACTCCGGCAACTTCTGTACTTTGAGTAACAATATATTGCAATGGCAATGTAGGGAAATACTCTTTGTAATCTTTACCATTTACGGTAATGTTGCCGCTACCAGCAGATAAATAAATACGGGCAACAGCGGTTTTTCTTCTTCCTGAAGTGTTTGTTGTTGACATTTCTTCTCTCTTTAGAATTTAACTGTTTTAGGATTTTGTGCCGCGTGAGGGTGCTCAGGACCTGCATACACAAATAAATTTCTGTACAAAGCGCGACCTAAACGATTTTTAGGAAGCATGCCACGTACCGCCTTCTCAATCACACGGGTAGGGTGCTTTGCCAATAATTCTTTGGGAGAAATGAAACGCTGACCACCTGGGTAACCAGTGTAAGAAACATATTGCTTTTCGCCTAATTTGTTTCCTGTCAACTTAATCTTGTCTGCATTAATAACAATGACGTTATCTCCGCAGTCTACGTGTGGGGTGTACGTAGGCTTGTGCTTACCTCTGATTACCTTGGCAATCTGAGATGACAAGCGCCCCAAAATCTCACCTTCAGCGTCAACAACGATCCATTCTTTGTTAACGGTGTTTTTGTTGGCTGAGACAGTTTTGTAACTTAACGTATTCACTTGCTTGATTTTGAATTAATTAAACAATATACTTTTTTCCTTATTTTAAAGGACTGCAAAGGTAGACAGAAAAATTCGTATTTTAAAAATATTATTAAAAAATATATTGATACTGAGTAAGTTTTCTCTTTTTACAACGACATACCGTCCGTGATTGCAATATGTTTTTTCAATCGTAAAAATCGTATTGATAAAAAAATGGACACTAAGCTGAGGCCAATAATTAAGCCTGTCCAGATACCTGGAGCTTTCATATCTAAATTAAAGGCCAGGAAGTAGCCTATGGGCAAACCCACTACCCAATATGCAATACCTACCAGGAAGGTCGGAATTTTCACATCTTTCGCTCCCCTCAATAGTCCAACGGAGATCGCCTGCGTGGCGTCGGATATTTGGAAAATAGCAGCAAAGATCAGTAGGTAGGAAGCTAATTTTACCACTTCTACATTATCATTAAAAAGCATTGGTAAAAAGTCGTTAAAGGATATGAAAATTACAAAACAGAGAACACCGTAACAAAGCGCCGTCAGGATACTGCTCTTGCCAATAGTCAGAATATGGTTCCAATCGTTTCGACCGTAAGCATTGCTTACGCGGATCGAACCTCCTTGAGCCAATCCCATGGATACCATAAAGGTAAAAGCGGCACAGTTCATGGCTATCTGATGCGCTGCTTGTTCGACAGCGCCAATGGTACCAACCAATATAGCGGAAACAGCAAAAACCCCAACCTCCATACCGGCTTGTAAACTGCTGGGTATACCGATCCTCAGCAATTCTTTGATCGTATGCCAACTGAATTTCCAGTGTGTACGACCAGCGGCCATGTAACGTTTAAAAGTTTTATGTTTAAGGATTGTAAAGGTTAGTGCTAAAAATATAAGCGTTCTGGTAATTAAGGTTCCCCATGCCGCTCCTACCAATTCTAGTCTTGGCAGCCCCCAATTTCCAAAAATCAGTAGCCAGTTAAGAAATGCATTGAGAGGCAAAGCAATAAGGGATAGCGTCATGGCTGTTCGTGTATATTCCAAGCCGTCGGTGAACTGTTTTAAGGTCATGAACAGCATCATGGGAATAATGGATATTCCGATAATTCTTAAAAAGGGGACGGCCATTTCGGCTACTTCCGGATCCTGCTTTAAGTGGAACAAGATATCTTTGCTGCATTCTAATCCGAGTGAAATGATGATGGCCGTAAATGAGCAAAGGATAAACCCATTGTATAAATAATGAGAGACCTTTTGGGCGTCATTTCGCCCGTGGGCCATGGCTACCATTTGAGAAACGGACATCGTCATGCCTATCCCTAAGACAAAAGGGATGTTCACGACACTCATTACCAATGCCGCAGCTGCAAGTTGCTTATAGCTAACAGAGCCGACCATGGCAGTATCGATAAGGCTTAATGCCATTTGTGCCAATTCACCTAAAATTATAGGGCCTGCAAGTTTCAAAGTCTTGCCCGCCTCATTACGAAGCAATCCTAATCCGTGCATATTGATAGAAAAAGAAAGAGCTTGTTGTAACAACAAGCGTATTATATGACCTCAGTTTTATTGTAAGATGGTGTTTCTCCTGTCCTATATCTTTATACTCGGGAGAAAAATAGGAGAAAAAAAAATCCCTGCAAAAAATAAGCAGAGATTGAAAGCGGTCCGGACGGGACTCGAACCCGCGACCCCATGCGTGACAGGCATGTATTCTAACCAGCTGAACTACCGGACCTAAACATTAAATTTTATAAAGAACTTCGAAAGCCTATTACTTTCTTCTCAGCGGTCCGGACGGGACTCGAACCCGCGACCCCATGCGTGACAGGCATGTATTCTAACCAGCTGAACTACCGGACCTACTTCCCCTCTTTTGAGGACTGCAAATATAGCGCGTTTTTTTAAAATTAAAATCTTTTTGTTAAAAAAATTATTCGAGACCGCCTTCTTTCATTTTTTCAGCATTTTCAGCAAATTGAAGCGCATCGATAATTTCCTGAATGTCACCATCCATAATAGCCGGAAGGTTATACATGGTCAAACCAATACGATGCTCGGTTACCCGCCCTTGGGGATAGTTATAGGTGCGTATTTTGGCCGAGCGATCGCCGGTAGAAACCATCGTTTTCCGTTTGGCCGCAATATCCCCGTGTTTCTTTTGTACTTCCAGTTCGTATAATTTAGTCCGTAACATCTCCATCGCTAGCTCACGATTCGCTAGCTGCGAGCGCTCTACTTGACATACAACTACAATCCCCGAAGGTTTGTGCGTTAATTGCACCTTCGTTTCTACTTTATTAACGTTCTGACCACCGGCTCCTCCCGAGCGGGATGTTTGCATTTCAATATCAGCAGGATTGATTTCCACATCCACCTCCTCTGCTTCGGGTAGTACTGCGACAGAAGCGGCTGAAGTATGTACTCGGCCTTGAGTCTCCGTATCCGGTACGCGCTGTACGCGGTGTACGCCTGATTCATATTTTAATTGGCCATAAACGTCTTCACCACTTACTTTTAAGATAACTTCTTTATATCCTCCTGCAGTACCTTCCGTAACATCCATTACTTCGACCCGCCACCCTTTCTGGTCAAAATACCTAGTATACATACGATATAAATCACCTGCGAATAAAGCAGCCTCGTCCCCACCGGTCCCCCCTCTGATCTCGAAAATGGCATTTTTGGCATCCTCCGGATCTTTGGGAATCATCATAAGTCTTACTTTTTCTTCTTTTTCTTCTTTCTGAACAAGTAAGGCATCTAAATCTTCTTTGGCCATCTCCCTCAGTTCCTGATCCTTCTCATTGGCTAGTATATCCTTATTGGTTTCTATATTGCTGATGATATTTTTGTAGATATAATATTCATCAACGATTTTACCTAAGTCTTTATATTCTTTGTTAAGCTTTGCAAAACGCTTCATGTCGTTTACCGTATCCGGATTGCTCAATTCACGTTCTACTTCTTCCCAACGTAATTTTATCGCTTCTAACTTCTCTAACATACTAGTATGATTTGCTTTTTCACCCCGTTGGGCAAAAAGTTTACAAACTTAGATAAAATGCTTTTCATATGCAATTGCGATAGTTAGCCAAAAAAACTTACTTTTGGGTAATTATAAACTTAAAAGCCTTATTATGCAAGCGATTGAACGCAACAAACTTTTTGTAGCAAGCTGTTTAGCTTTGCTGGTAACCTCTCTTTCTTTTGGTATAAGGGCAGGTATCATGAATCAGCTAGTTATCGATTTTCATTTGAGCACAGCGGAACTAGGTGTCATTACGGCGTCTGCATTTTGGGGTTTCCCCCTGGCGATTATTATCGGCGGTTTTGTGGTGGATGCTATCGGAATGAAAAAGCTACTAGTGGTGGCCTTTATACTGCATTTGTCAGGAATATTATTAACGGTATTTGCAGCCGGTTATTGGACACTGTTTATTTCAACACTACTGATAGGTATTGCTAATGGTACGGTTGAAGCGGCATGTAATCCCTTGGTTGCTTCACTGTATACTGATAATAAAACAGTTAAATTGAACCATTTTCACTTGTGGTTCCCTGGTGGGATCGTTATTGGTACCCTCATCGTTTTATTGTTGAATACGCTGGAAATTGGCTGGCAGTGGCAGGTGGCGATTATGATCATTCCTACGCTAATCTATGGTTATCTGTTTTCCTCTTTAAAATTTCCGGTTACAGAGCGTGTGGCTTCCGGATATTCTACAACCGATATGTACAAAGCGGTACTATCTCCTCTATTTATCGTTATGTTGATCTGTATGTTTGGTACGGCAGTAACTGAGTTGTTTACCGGGCAATGGATAGACGTGCTGTTGAAAAATTTAACAAATAATGCCATCCTCATATTAACACTTACTACCGGTGTAATGGTAGTGGGGAGAGGTTTGGCAGGACCTATTGTACATCGCTTGTCGCCACAGCGTGTGTTGCTTTTATCAGCAATGGTTTCGGCAATAGGCCTATACCTTCTCAGTACCTTAACCGGTAATGCTATATTTTTTGCGGCTATTGTTTTTGGTATAGGGGTTTGTTATTTCTGGCCAACGATGATCGGCTTCGTCGCAGAACATATTCCTCAATCCGGCGCATTAGGATTAAATCTAATGGGAGGCGCCGGAATGTTCGCCGTATCTATTTATAGTATTTTTATGGGGAACTTTTACGATGGGTTGGTACTAAATTACCTTCCTGCCGGTGCTGACCTTGCTACCTATTTGAGCGCAGCGGAAGGGACATCGATGAATCAGGCACTCAATCAGGCTAAAAGCTTAGCAGGACCGGAGGTAATTAGAATTACACTCGTTATTCCCATTGTATTGACCATTATTTTTGCCGGATTGGTTTTATATCTGCGGTCGAGAAAAAAGATAAAAACACCACCCGCCTTGCAAGCGGATATATAGCGAATAATGTGTTAACGTATGAAAATGATAAGGAGGCGTCACTATCTGCTAATAGGCTGGTAATGGCGCCGGATATTCGGTTAAGGCCGTAACCATGTAAAGCTATCGTGTTACCTATCACCCTTCAAATGTTTTTAGTTCCAAATTATGCCCATCAAAAACAGCATATGTGTTGTAGTTTACCCATTCGCCAAGGTTGATGTATCGACTGTTGTTCCCCAGATCGATGTCTAAGGGTAGATGCCGGTGACCAAAAACCAAATAATCGAAATGTTCTTTTTGTAATACTTCTTTGGAATATACAATCAGCCATTCTTGTTCAGCTTCCTTGCGCCATTCTTTCTTATTATTGGCGATTCGACTGTTTTGCGACCACCGCAGCGCGATACCAATTCCTAGATTGGGGTGAATGCGGGCAAAGAGCCATTGGCAAAATTTACTTCTAAAGAATTTTTTAAGAAACTTGTATTTAGCGTCCCCTGGGCCCAGGCCATCTCCATGATGCAGATAAAAACGCTTTCCTTGCCGTTCAATAATCAATTCGTCTGCTATAATTTTAGCCCCAAGCTCCTTTTGAAGATAACTGAACATCCACATGTCGTGATTGCCCTTGAAGAACGTGATCTTGATTCCGCTGTCTGCTAATTCTGCGAGCTTACCTAAAAATCGAACAAATCCTTTCGGTACGGCTGTTGCATATTCGAACCAAAAATCAAAAATATCTCCCAAAAGGTAAAGCTCGGCGGCATCATGTTTAATGGATTCAAGCCAGCGAACCAGTCGGGCCTCCCGTTCACGGCTTTTCTCATAGGTTGGCACGCCTAGGTGAAAATCGGAGGCGAAATATATCTTTTTGTTTTCTACCATCGACGCGAAGGTAACCAAAAGCAAGCTTATTTAAAAAGCTTGCTTTTGGGATATGGCTTCTGCTTATCTGTATAATAGACTAAGATTATAGGAAGGCTTCCCTTAATCAAGTTTTTGGCAAGTGAGATGAAACTAAAAATTATCAAGCCAAAGCGAGAAAGAAATAAAACCTTCGTTTTACAGTGAGCTGTTATTCGGAAATCAGTACCGTTGTTTGTTTCACGTTCCAACCTGCGTTTGTCAAAACAACTTGTTTGCCTCGAGTTAGCGCAGGATCAACACTTATCATGACCGTCTTTTTTTCACCGGGGACTACCGATAAATAATTGTCACTATAAAAAGTTGGCAAGATCCGTTGATGCGTACGATTGTCGACCAAAGCAAGCCGGTTGAAAAAGGCAATATTATCGTGTTCATTATTGGCCAGTGTGACCGCATATTCTCCAGGTGTGACTTGTTTGACTTGGATATCGAGCTTACAGTTGGCCATATCTGTTAAACCGCTATAATAACCTTTCGCATCAGGCAACCAATAGAAATTGTCGCTTAATAGGTGTTGCCCTGCATCCATTAACTGTAGACGCAAAAAAGCCCCTTTGTCTTTTGCCAATTCGTCGATTTGCTTTTTGATGGACATGATTTTTTTAACAGATGAAGGTTCCATAAATGCAAATACCTTTGTTATTGGATAAGCTTTCCCTTGCATGTCGTATGCATGAATAACCAGCATTATATTGTTACGTTTTTCAAAATGGTTATTGACAATGGAAACAAAACCGTCTACTGGATTATACATAGCATGTAATGGTTCGCTGCCACTCCTTAAGCCATAAAGACCAGCATTTGGATCGAGGTAATAGTCGTACATTTGACCGCGCAAGGAAGTCCAGGGGTTCTGCGTCTTCCAGATGATTGTACCCGTATACCAATCCCACATATGGGCACTGAAGCCCTCCATCAGGCCCCTGTATTGATTATAATTGACTAGTTGCGCCTTGTTTGCGAAATCTTCCAAATTGTTTGTTTTTCCATAAGGCGCGATATGTTCACCATAGCCAATATAGGTGTGATATTGCCAAACCGAGTCTACGGTTTCCTGTACTCGACCCTCGGCGTTAAAGCCCGTGAATAAGGGTGCAATTTGATTTTCTTCCGGTAAAAATCGCTTCAATGATTCCAGGTCGCCCACACCAACGGAGCCAACCTCCGAATTAAAGGGCCAGGTCTTATCAGCCCAAAATGTTTTGATATCCTGTATTCCGTATGGGCCATCGCCGTTCCCACCAATGTCGTTTTGCGACATAGCATCTGAATTGGAATAATCAACAAACCATCTGGTGCCATCCAATTTCGGCAAGATGGAATCCCGGAGTGGAACTAAAATATCATCAGGAGGTGTGATTTCGTTACCACCGCAATAAAATGCTAAAGAGGGATGGTTTCGAATCATTTTGATCATATCGGCAGCAGATTCAAGAAATAATTGATGGTCATCCGGGTATTGTCGCCTTGTCCATTGATCGTCTTTCTTCAATGGATCTTCCCATCGTCCGTTACAATCGCCGGACATCCAAAAATCCTGAAAGACAAGTAGCCCATAACGATCGCAAGCTTCGTAAAATTCCGGTCGCTCCACCAACGCACCACCCCAAATTCGAATAAGATTTAGATTCATATCCCGGTGAAAGCGAATTTCGGCGTCATAACGTTCTTTTGAGAAGCGAAGCATCGCATCTGAAATGATCCAATTGCCACCTTTGATGAATATTTTTTGACCGTTAACCGCTACCTCCCGGCTACGTGTATGTGGATTCCAGTAGGTTTGAATCTCCCGGATACCTATTTTCAGATCTTTTTTATCACTAGTGGTTTTGGCTGCATTGGGTACAAAACTTAGCTCCATGGGATACAAATAGGGTTGTCCATAATTCGATGGCCACCATAACTTTGGGTTCTTTAAGATTAAATCCGGGAGTTTTATTTCCTTTTCTTCCTGAGGACGAAGAGTAACACTTTGCTTAACTAATTGTCCATCTAAGCGATACTGCAGCGCGCCACTTATAGGTCTATTGGCCGCGTTGCGCAAAGTTGTGGAAACTTTAATAATGGCAGGTTGCTGGATTCCACTGGTTTCCCTTTTTCCGGGAACTTCCGTAATGATATGGGGATCGATAATGGAAATAGCACCCGTTTTTTCAATCGTTACTTTATCCCATATGCCGGTATTTCTATCCCGTATAGGTTTAATCCAATCCCAACCAGCAGTGTATTGTAACCCAACATTTTTGGCGATGGTGCCATCTCCGCCTTGTCCGCCATTTGGATTGCCTACAACGTCAGGTGGGTACACAATGACGGCTAACCTGTTTTTACCATTTGAAGCAAGGAGCTTTGTAATATTGAATCGCTTGCGGATATACATCCCTTTGAAGGGTTTAGTATTCACTTTTTTACCGTTGAGAAAGATTTCACAACTATAGTTGATTCCTCTAAAATGCAACCATACCTGTTTATCGCCGGTTGGAATGCCTTCTTCAAAATCATTCACGAACCAATAGGTGTAATAATCCCTGCCAACTGTATAAATATCCGGGATCTTGTTGTTATTCATGCCAAAAAAAGGATCCGGAATCTCCTGATTGTTCAGCATACCGGTCAATACCGTTCCCGGTACAGTGGCCGGCTTCCAGCCTTGAATGACTGAAGAAGGATCAGAAAGTTTCTCACCCGACAAGGATACTTCTTTGTAGTTCCTGAATATCCAACCTTTGTTCAATTCGTATGATTGTGCAAAGGAAAATAAGGAGAAAAGCGTGAGAAGAGTTAGTAAATAAATCGTTTTAGTCGACGGTATAGCGGTATTCATTTGTAAGTTTTATTAAAACAGTTTGGCGGAAGCTTTTTCCTTGGCAAACCTAAGGATTTATTGTAAAAATAAGGAAAGGAATCGATTCCGTATTCAAAAGAGGCTTTTTTATTTGTAATATTGAACAAATAATTCACAATGTAAATTTTATTTATTCAACATGGTAAAAACGTACTCAGGATTGTTGCTGCTAGCATCTTTTTTGATGGCATGCAACAATAATCAAAAAACCATCGAACCAGCTACAGCTATGAAATTAAAGCCTTATCCAAAAACAAAAAAGATTGATCTTGTTGACGATCATTTTGGCACGAAAGTTCCTGATCCATACCGTTGGTTGGAGAACGATACAGCGGTGGATACCAAAGAATGGGTGTTAGCCCAAAACGAAGTGACAAATGACTACCTTTCTCAGATTCCCTTCCGAGACGCCATCAAGCAACGTTTGGAGAAATTGTGGAATTACGAGAAAATATCGGCTCCCTTCAAAGAAGGCAATTATACATACTACTTTAAGAATGACGGACTCCAAAATCAATCGGTTATATACCGAGAAGAAAAAGAGGGTAAGAGTGAGGTGTTTTTGGATCCCAATAAATTTTCGGCCGACGGAACCACATCTTTGGCAGATATCAATTTCAGTAAAGATGGAAGTTTAGTAGCCTATCAGGTTTCAGAAGGCGGTTCCGACTGGCGCAAAGTAATTGTTTGGAAAGCAGAAGATAAATCAGTCGTAGGTGATACATTGATCGATGTTAAATTTTCAGGCTTGGCTTGGAAAGGCAATGAAGGATTCTATTACAGTAGCTATGACAAACCGAAAGAGGGGAGCGCGCTGTCGGGTTTGACACAATATCATAAATTGTATTTCCATAAACTAGGCACTCCCCAAAGTTCAGATGAACTGATTTTTGGTGGCGAAAGTACGCCGAGGCGATATATCGGGGCTTATTTAGCTGAGGATGAAAGGTTTTTGGTTATCACGGCAGCAAATACCACAAGTGGCAATGAATTGTATATCCAGGATCTAAGCAAGCCGGATTCTAAAATCGTTCAGGTAGTAGATAATTTTGACAAAGAACACAGCATAATCGATAACGAAGGAGACTCGCTATTTATCTTAACAAACTTGGGGGCACCAAACTATAAAGTGGTAACAGTTGATATTAACGATCCAAAACCCGCCAACTGGAAAGATTTGATCTCGGAAACCGAAAATGTGCTGAACATAAAGAAAGGCGGCGGCAAATTGTTCGCCATTTACTTAAAAGATGCTACGTCTTTAGTAAAACAATTTGATAGGCGTGGCAAAGAAGAGCGAATCGTAGAATTACCCGGACTTGGTACGGCCAATGGCTTTGAGGCAAAACAGACCGAAAAGGAGCTTTACTATTCATTTACATCGTATGTATATCCACCCACCATTTTCAAATATGATATAGCTTCCGGTAAGTCGACGATATACAAAAAGCCCGATGTGTTGTTCAACCCTGAGGATTACGAATCCAAACAGGTGTTTTATGCGTCTAAAGATGGCACGAAGGTTCCGATGATTATAACCTATAAAAAAGGGATCGTACTTGATGGCAGCAATCCAACGATGTTATATGGATATGGCGGCTTCAATATCAGTCTAACGCCTTCCTTTAGTGTATCAACAGTTTTATTGCTGGAACAAGGAGGTGTT
>Ga0079224_100000651_pt1 | contig 35486 bp, 31 predicted proteins | sample Stecom2015_FD_80414 | JGI IMG/M metagenome (GOLD analysis project Ga0079224, IMG submission 80414) | Agricultural soil microbial communities from Utah to study Nitrogen management - Steer compost 2015 | ecosystem: Environmental > Terrestrial > Soil > Agricultural land | place: USA: Utah... | reverse complement strand
GTTTCGTGGGCGAGGATCTGCTGGGTCCGCAGGGCGATGCGGCTCGCCTCCTCGCTGGGCAAGGCCAGCGCTTCGTCAAACGCGTTGGTATGCAGCGACTGGGTGCCGCCCAAGACCGCAGCCAGAGCCTGATAGGCCACCCGCACCACGTTGAGCTCCGGCTGCTGGGCCGTCAAGGTGCAGCCTGCCGTCTGGGTGTGGAACCGCAGCGTCCACGCCCGGGGGTCCGTCGCGCCGAAGCGCTCCCGCATAATTTCGGCCCACAGCCGCCGGGCGGCCCGGAACTTGGCCACCTCTTCGAAGAGGTGGTTGTGGGCGTTAAAGAAGAAGGAGAGGCGGGGCGCGAACCGGTTGACGTCCAGGCCCCTCCGCATGGCCTCACTGACGTAAGCGATGCCGTTGGCCAGGGTAAAGGCCACTTCCTGCACCGCGTCGGCGCCGGCCTCCCGGATGTGATAGCCGCTGATGCTGATGACGTTCCAGCGGGGGACGTGCTGCTGGCAATACTCGAACACGTCCACCACCAGGCGCAGCGACGGCTCTGGCGGGAAGATGTAGGTGCCCCGGGCCAGGTACTCCTTGAGGATGTCGTTTTGCACGGTGCCCGCGAGCTTCTTGGGCGCGACGCCTTGCCGCTTGCCCACCGCGATGTACATGGCCAGGAGGATGGCCGCGGGGGCGTTGATGGTCATGGACGTGCTGACCTGGTCCAAAGGGATCCCGTCCAGCAGCGCCTCCATGTCCGCCAGGGTGTCAATGGCGACGCCTACCCGGCCCACTTCGCCCCGGGCCAAGGGGTGGTCCGAATCGTAGCCCAGCTGCGTGGGCAGGTCAAAGGCCACCGACAAGCCCGTGGTGCCCTGGCTGAGCAGGTAGTGAAACCGCCGGTTGGCGTCGGCCGCGGTGCCGTAGCCGGCGTACTGGCGCATTGTCCACAGCCGTCCCCGGTACATGGTGGGGTACGGCCCTCGGGTAAAGGGATACTGGCCCGGCCAGCCCACAGCCCGTTCAAAGTCCAGGCCGGCCAGATGGGCCGGCGTGTAAAGGGGCTCCAGCGGGATTCTCGCGCTGGTCTCCCGGGGCGGCAGCTGCCCCGCGGGGCCCGACCGCCACCGGTCCAGGGCACGCCGGATGCCCTCCAGCGCCGTGGGTTCCCACATGCTGCGCTCACTCCTCCAGGGCTCGGCAGGGCGCGCCCCATGGCGCGGCTCCGTTCCTCCCCGGTAGTACTATAGCATTCTTTTAGGAATCATTTCGCCTGACCGGGAAAACCTCCTTGCCTACCGGGCCTCCGGGGCCGCCCGGAGATGGGCGCTGGCGGCAGGTGATGGACGGCCGCGGCCGAAATGGATAAAATGGGTCCTACAGGAAGTTGCACAACGCTGAAAAGGGGGATGTTCCGTGGCGGAGAAGCCCGCAATCCACATCGAGTTTTGCACCTCTTGAGGGTACGCGCCCAAAGCCGCCAGGTTGGCGGAAGAATTGGTCAATACCTTCGCGACGCGGCTGGGGGCCGTGGTGCTGGTGCCTTCCAGCGGCGGTGTCTTTGAGGTGACCGCCGGAGACCAGGTGGTGTTCTCCAAGCGGGCCACCGGGCGTTTCCCCGAAGAAGGGGAAGTCGTGCGCAACATCGAGGAACGCAAGCTGCTGCCCTAGAGCCGGGCAGGCAGCGGGGGGGAGCGAGTTGGTCACCATCGACCTATCCGGCCGCACCGGCCTGGTGGTGGGTGTGGCGGACAAGCACAGCATCGCATGGGGCATCGCCCAGGCGCTGGCCGACGCTGGGGCCCGGTTGGCCCTCACCTACCAGAACGAGCGGCTGGAGCGCAACGTGCGGCCGCTGGCCGAGACGCTGCCCGGGGCGCTGGTCCTGCCCTTGGACGTGACCGACGACGGGCAGATCGAGGCGGTGTACCAGGCCATTGGTCAAGAGTTCGGACGCTTGGACATCTTGGTCCACGCGGTGGCCTTCGCTCCCCGTGATGACCTGATGCGGGACTACGTGGACACGTCGCGCGAAGGCTACCGCATCGCCCAGGACGTGAGCGCCTATTCCCTTGCGGCCTTGGCCCGGGGCGCCCGTCCCCTGATGAAGGCGGCGGGCGGCGGCAGCATCGTGACCATGACCTACTACGGGGCGGAAAAGGTCGTGGCCGGCTACAACATCATGGGCGTGGCCAAGGCGGCGCTGGAGGCCTCCGTCCGCTATTTGGCCAATGATTTGGGGCCCGACAACATCCGCGTCAACGCCATCTCCGCCGGCCCCATGAAGACCCTCGCGGCCCGGGGCATCCCCGGCTTCATGAGCATGCTCAAGCACCACGAGGAGAAGGCGCCCCTGCGCCGGCGGGTGGAGATGCGGGAGCTGGCGGGTACGGCCCTGTTCCTTTGCAGCGACCTGGCCACGGGCATTACCGGCGAAGTCATCCACGTGGACGCCGGCTACAACATCTTGGGGCTGTAGGCAGGTTTGTCGGGAGCCATCCCTTCCCGCCATCGTTCAACGGAAACCCCGGCGGTGCCCGGCGGGTCGCGCGCCCCGGCGCCGGCAGCGCTTCCCGCAGACCGGCTGCTGGCGTGGTTCGCCGCCCACCGGCGCCCGCTGCCGTGGCGGGAAAACCGTGATCCGTACCGGGTATGGGTCGCGGAAGTGATGCTGCAGCAAACCCGGGTGGACACCGCGATCCCCTACTATCAGCGCTTCATGGCCCTGTTTCCCACCGTCCACGCGTTGGCCCAGGCCTCCGAGGCCGCGGTTTTGAAGGCCTGGGAAGGCCTCGGCTACTACAGCCGGGCCCGCCATCTGCACCGGGCGGCCCGGGAAATCGTCGCGCGCCACGGCGGGCGGCTGCCCCAGGACCCGGCCCAGCTGGCGGCGCTGCCGGGCATCGGTCCCTACACCGCCGGCGCCATCGCGGCCTTGGCCTACAACCAGCCCGTCCCGGCCGTGGACGGCAACGTATTGCGGGTCATGGCCCGGGCCTTGGCCATCACCGAGGACATCACCCGGCCCGCGGTCCAGCGCCGCATCGCCGCCGCGGTGGAGGCCATGATCCCGCCCGGCAAGGCCGCCCTGTGGGCCGAAGCCCTCATGGAGCTGGGCGCGCTGGTGTGCACTCCCCGCCAGCCGGACTGCAGTGGGTGCCCTTGGCAGGAGGCCTGCGCCGCCTACCGGCTGGGCCAGGTGCACGCCCTGCCCCGGCGGCGGCCCCGGCCTAAGCCGCGCCCTATCTTTGGCGCCGTGGCCCTCATCCAGCGGGAACAGCGGGTGCTGGTGGTGCGCCGCCCCGATGAGGGCCTCCTGGCCGGCATGTGGGAGTTCCCGTGGGCCGAGGCGCCGGCGGCCGCCGATGCGGGCCCGGCCCTGGCCCAGGCGGTGGCCCGCCAATGGGGGTTGGCTGTGCAGGTGGCGGCGGAGCTGGAGCCCGTGCGGCACGTGTTTAGCCACTTGGAGTGGCGGCTGCGGGTCTTCGTGTGCCCGCTGGTGGAGGAGGTCGGCCCGCCCCCGCCGGGGCCCGAGCGGCGCTGGGCTTCCCCAAAGGAACTGGCCCGGCTGGCCTTGGGCAGGGCCCACCGGCGCATCGCCCAGCGCTGGTGGACTGCGGACGGCGGCATGGGTCCGGTCCAGCAGCGGCTGCCCTTGGCCTGACGCGCGGGCGGCGCGGCCCGCCGCCCGCCAAAGGGTGGAGGAGGAGGCCATGGCCGTCCCAGAGCCCTTGGTCATTGAAACGATGGTGGTGCGCCACCTGCGCTTGGCCCTGCGGGTGCCCTTTGTCACCGCGGGCGGCGCCCAAGTCCAGCGGGACGTGATCATCGTGGAAGCCCACGGGCCCGGCGGCGAACCCGTGGGCTACGGCGAAGCCCCGGTCCTTTCCGAACCCACCTACAACGAAGAAACAGTGGCCACCGCGTGGCACGTCCTCAACGACTTCTTCGTTCCCCGGGTCCTGGCCGCGCGGCTCGACCACCCGCGCGCGGTGCACCGGCGGCTGGCCCGGTTTCACGGCCACGCCATGGCCAAGGCCGCGATCGAGGGCGCGGTGTGGGACCTATGGGCCCGATTGGCGGGGCTGCCCTTGAGCCGGCTGCTGGGCGGCCCGGCCCAGCGCGTGTCCGCGGGCGCGGTGGTGGGGCTCACCGAGGACACCGCGAGCCTCCTGCGGCGGGTAGAGGCCCAGCTGGCCCGGGGCTACCGGCGCATCAAGCTCAAGATCGTTCCGGGCCGGGACGTGGCCCTGGTGCAGGCGGTGCGGGAAACCTTTGGCCCCGTCGCCTTGGCGGTGGACGCCAACGCCGCGTACCGGCTGGAGGACTTGCCGGCCCTGCAGCGCTTGGACGACTTCGGCCTGCAGATGATCGAGCAGCCGTTGCCTTGGGATGACCTGCTGGGCCACGCGCGCGTCCAGGCCCAACTGACGACGCCGGTGTGCCTGGACGAGAGTGTGCAGACCGTGGCCCACGCCCGGCAAGCCCTGGAGCTGGGCAGCGGGCGCATGTTCAACCTCAAGGCCGGGCGGTTGGGGGGCTTGACCGCCGCCCTGGCCATCCACGAACTGTGCCGCGCCCGGGACGTGCCCGTTTGGTGCGGGGGCCTATTGGAGACGGGCATCGGCCGCGCCCACAACGTGGCTTTGGCCGCGCTGCCGGGTTTCGCCCTGCCGGGGGATTTGGCCCCGCCCGGGGAATACCTGGTGGAAGACGTGGTGGAACCGGCCCTGGTCTTGGATGAAGAAGGTTTCATCCCCGTTCCCCAGGGGCCCGGCATCGGCGTCGCCGTACGGCGGGACCGGCTGGAGGCCTGCACCGTCCGGCAGCAGGTTCACCGGGCGTGACGCCCGGGGGCGGCAGGGAAAATCCGCCCGCGCCGGCAGAACTTCCCCCGGGGCACGCGGGAGGAAGGGCGGGCCAGAGCGAGAAAAGCAAAGCATCCACGCGATCTTCATCCACGGATGGCAACGCTGACCAGAAAACTCGACGCCGTCATTGGTCGCAGCAAGAAACGGGGGATAAGCGTTGCACCGGTTTTGTGGTTTCCGGCCCCCGGGCGCGGTGCGCCTGGAGGCCAGCGCGTTGGCCACCATCTTGTTGCTGTTGCTCATGCTCTTTGCCGGCATTCCATCCGGCGCGCCCGAGGATTTGCCCCCGGCGCCGGCCCCGCCGGGACCGGGGAGCTCCCAAGAGCCGGCGGATCCGTCCAGCCCTCGGGCTCCCCAGGAGGCGCCCTATGGCGACAGTTCGCCCCCGTCCGGGGCTCCCCCCGTCCAAGGGAGCCCGCAGGACGGTCCCTTGAGCGGCTACACCATCGTGCTGGATCCGGGCCATGGCGGCCGCGACCCGGGCGCCGTGGGCGTCAGCGGCCGCACGTGGGAGAAGTACAACACTTGGTTTGTGGCCCTGGACGCCAAGGCGCTCTTGGAAGGGGCGGGGGCCCGTGTGGTGCTGACTCGCACCGGCGACGTCTACGTGCCGCTGCCGGAGCGGGTGGCCACGGCCCGGCGCCACGGCGCCGCCTTGTTTGTCAGCATCCACAACGACTGGAATCCCCAGCCGGCCCTGCGGGGGGTCACCACCTACTACTGGCACGAGGCGAGCCGCGCCTTGGCGGAAGCCATGCAGGCCGCCCTGGTGGGCCGCCTGGGCGCCCGGAATGTGGGGGTGCTGCGCCAGCCCTTCTACGTGCTGCGCATGGCCGACGTGCCCGCGGTGCTGGTGGAGTTGGGCTTCCTGTCCAATGGAGAAGACGAGGCGCTGCTGGCACAACCGGCTTACCGCTACCGGGCTGCCGAGGCCATTTATCAGGGTGTGCTGCGCTACCTGACCGGAGCATAGCCGCGGCCGCTCGCCCCGGAGCCTAGCTCCCCGATTGGGCGGCCACCGCGGCAAAGGCCCGTTCCGCTGCGTTGAGGGTATACTCGATGTCTTCTTCGGTGTGGGCCGCGGTGATGAACCACGCCTCGTAGATGGACGGCGCCAGGTTGATGCCCGCGGCCAGCATCTCCCGGAAAAAGCGGGCAAAGGCCTTGGCGTCGCTGCGCTCCACCGCTGCGAAGTCCCGCACCGGCTCGCGGGTGAAGTGCACGGACAGGGCGCCGCCCCGCTGATTCACCACCGCCGGCACGCCATGGCGGGCCGCCGCTGCCCGGAGGCCTGCGGCCAGCTGATGGCCCAGCCGGGCGAGCCGCTCGTACAACCCATGCTCCTGCAGCACCTGCAGGCACGCGAGGCCGGCGGCCAAGGACAGCGGGTTGCCGCAAAAGGTGCCGTCCTGGTACACCGGGCCCACGGGCGCCACCTGGTCCATAATGGCCGCCGGGCCGCCGTAGGCGCCGATGGGCAGCCCTCCGCCGATGATCTTGCCCAGCACCGTGATGTCGGGGCGAAAGCCCAACACGTCCTGGATAGCCCCGTATTGAAACCGGAAGGCCGTGATCACCTCGTCGTAGATCACCAGGGCCCCCGCCGCCCGGGCCGTCTCGTGCACCGTCTCGAGGAAGCCGGGCTCCGGTTCGACGATGCCGAAGTTGCCCACCACCGGCTCCACCAAGAGCGCGGCCACCTGATCCCCCACCTCGGCCATGAGTTGGCGAAGGGCGGCGGGATCGTTGTAGGGGAGCGTGATCACATCGGCCGCGACGCCGGGGGGCACCCCGGCGCTGTCGGAAATCCCCAAGGTGGAAGCCCCCGAGCCCGCGTCCAGCAGCACCGGATCCGAGTGGCCATGGTAGCAGCCGGCGAACTTGACCAGCTTGTGGCGGCCGGTGGCCCCCCGCGCCAGGCGAATGGCGGTCATCACCGCCTCGGTGCCCGAGTTGACGAACCGCAGCTTCTCCACGCCGGGGATGGCCGCTTTGAGGCGTTCGGCAAAGGCCACTTCCAGTTCGTGGGGCGTGCCGTACACAGTGCCCCGGGCCGCGGCTTTCTGCACCGCTTCTACCACGGCCGGGTGGGCGTGGCCCAAGATGAGCGCGCCATACGCGCCCAGGTAGTCGATGTAGCGATTGCCGTCGGCGTCCCACAGGTAGGCCCCCTGGCCCCGGCGCATGTAGACGGGGTGGGGCAAGCCCACCGGGTCAAAGGACCGGGACGGGCTGTTGACGCCGCCTGTGATGTGCTGGACGGCTCGCTGGAACAGATCCTGGGAACGCTGCAGGCGCATGATACCCCTCACTCCTATTGACAATACTACGTTTCGCGTTGGTGCGGCCCGACGGGGCCCCTTGGGCGGGACCCCGCCCGCGAGCCCCGGGCGCGGGTGGCGGGGGCCGTGGCGGGGACGGGGTCGGATGGCGGGCGCGAATTAAACCGTTTCGCTGCCGGCCCCTGGTTTCCTCTGCCTCCGCGCCCGGCCCTTGACAGCCCCTATGGGCTCGGGCACAATGGTAACGGGTTACTGGCGGCCTTTATAATGAAGGCCGCTTCTCAATGGAAAGGAGTCGACGCGCCATGGCCAGACCTACCCTGGAGATCAGGGATTTGCGTGTCAGCATCGAAGGCAAGGAGATCCTCAAAGGCCTCAACCTGACGGTGCGGGGCGGCGAAGTCCACGCCTTGATGGGCCCCAACGGCTCGGGCAAGAGCACCCTTGCCTACACCCTCATGGGCCATCCCCGCTACGTGGTGGAGGACGGCGAGATCTTGATGGACGGCGAGGACCTGCTGGAGATGGAGCCCGACGAGCGGGCCCGGCGGGGGCTGTTCCTCGCGTTCCAGTACCCCGTAGAGATCCCCGGCGTGACCGTGGCCAACTTCCTGCGCACCGCCTACAACGCCATCCACGGCAACGGCCAGGAGATTTCGGTCCTGGAGTTCCACAAGAAGCTCAAGGAAGAGATGGCGGCGCTGGAGATAGACGAGGAGTTCGCGGGCCGCTACCTCAACGAAGGATTCTCGGGCGGCGAGAAGAAGCGCCATGAGATCCTCCAGATGGCTATGCTGAAGCCCCGCATCGCCATTATGGACGAGACCGACTCGGGGCTGGACATCGACGCCCTCAAGATCGTGGCCGAAGGCGTCAACCGCCAGCGCAGCGACCAGTTGGGCGTGCTGGTGATCACCCACTACCAGCGGATTCTCCGCTACCTCCAGCCCGACTACGTCCACATTTTGCTGGACGGGCAGATCGTCCGCTCCGGCGGGCGTGAGCTGGCCGAGGAGCTGGAAGCGAAGGGCTACGACTGGCTCAAGAGCGAGATCACTACCTAAGCCAGCCGTCGGGCAAGGAGGAGGCGCACATGACGACCCAGACCAAGCTGGATCGGGAGCTGATCGCGGCGCTGTCCGAGCGCGCGGGCGAGCCCGCCTGGGCGCGGGAACGGCGGCTGGCCGCGTGGAACCGTTTCGTGGAACTGCCCGTGCCCGCCTACGAGCGGACGCGGCTGAAGGATAGCCAGTTCGAAGATTTCACGCCGTCGCCGGGCGCGGCGCCGGCGGGCGCTTGGTCGGACTTGCCCGCCGGTCTGCGGGCAGAGGTGGGCGATCCCACCGGGCGCGCGCTGGTGGTGCACCACAACGGTGCGGCGGTGTACCGCCAAGGGCCCGGCCTGCCCGAGGGCGTTATCGTCACGGACATGGCCACGGCCCTGCGGGACCACGCCGACCTGGTGCAGCCCTACTTCCTGACCCGGGGCGAGCAGGGCCTGGACAACAAGGTGGCCGCCTTGAGCGGCGCTCTGCACACGGGCGGCCTGTTTGTGTACGTGCCCGCGGGGGTCAACCTGGAGATCCCCATTGAGTACATCGTCTACTTGGACGCGGCGGGCGCGGGCGTGGCCGATTACACCATCATCGTGGCCGAAGCCGGCAGCCAGCTGACGGTGCTGGAGACAGCCGTCAGCGACGCGGGCGCGGCGGGGGCCGCCCGCTTTGGCCTGTTGGATCTCTACGTGGGCGAAGGGGCCCGGGTCGTGTGCGGCAACGTGCAGGCCTTGGCTGATGGGGTGCAGAGCCTGGTGGTGCGCCGGGTGGTGCCTGGCGAGCGTGCCCACGTGGACTGGGTGGCCGCGGAGTTTGGCGCGGGCCTGTCCGTCAACGAGATGGACAGCCGCCTGGAAGGGCGGGGCAGCGAGGTGCGGGCCCTGGGCGTGTTCTTCGCAGGCGGCCAGCAGCACCTGGACCTGGAGCTGCGCATGATTCAGACAGGCCGGGAAACGGCCAGCGACATCCTGGTGCGGGGCGTGGTCAAGGACCGCGGCCGGGCCGTGTACGGGCCTTACACCCTCATCGAGCACGACGCCAAGGACTCCACTGGCTTCCAGCGGGGCAACACCCTGGTGCTGGATCCCGAGGCGCGGGCCTACAGCATTCCCCAGCTGCACGCGGTGGAGGACGAGGTGCAGGGGGCCGGCCACGCGGCCACCATCGGCAAGATGGACCCTGAGCAGCTCTTTTACCTGCAGGCCCGGGGCCTTAACGCGCAGCAGGCCCGGCGGCTGATCGTGGACGGCTTCTTCTATCCCGTCACCGACCACATCCCGGTGGACGCGCTGAAGCACCGGGTCATGTCTTTGGTGGAACGGAAGATGGCCACATGATCGACGCGCGCGCGATCCGCAAGGACTTTCCGGTCCTGGATCAGATGGTGAACGGCCGTCCGCTGGTCTACCTGGACAGCGCCGCCACCGCGCAGAAGCCGCGTCCGGTCATCGAGGCCGTGCGCAGGTTTTACGAAGAGTACAACGCCAACGTGCACCGGGCCATTCACGCCCTGGGCGAACGGGCCACGGCCGAGTACGAGGAAGCGCGCCGCCAAGTGGCGCGCTTCATCAATGCGCCCACGGAGCGGAACATCGTCTTTACCAAGAATGCCACCGAAGCCATCAACCTGGTGGCCTACAGCTGGGCGCGGGGCCGTCTTAGGCCCGGCGATGAGATTTTGACATCGCCCATCGAGCACCACTCCAACCTGGTGCCCTGGCAGCTGGCCGCCCGGGCCACAGGCGCGCGGCTGCGCTTCTTTGACGTCACCCCCGACGGCCAGCTGCGTCTGGACAACCTGGACCAACTGTTCACCGAGCGCACCCGGCTGGTGGCTGTCACCCAGGTGTCCAACGTGCTGGGCACCATCGTGCCCCTGGCCCCCATCGTAGCCGCCGCCCGCCGGGTGGGTGCCGTGGTGCTGGTGGACGGCGCCCAGAGCGTGCCCCATATGCCCGTGGACGTGCAGGCCCTGGACTGCGACTTCTTGGCCTTTTCCGGACACAAGCTGGGGGCGCCTACCGGCATCGGCGTGCTGTACGGCCGGGAGGCGCTGCTGGAAGCGATGGATCCTTTCCTGGGCGGCGGGGACATGATCAGCAGCGTGGGGCTGTACGAATCCCAATGGGCGGATCTGCCCTACAAATTCGAAGCCGGCACGCCGCCCATCGCCGAGGCCATCGGCCTGGGGGCCGCGATCGAGTACTTGAACGGGATCGGCATGGCGCGCGTCCACGCCTACGAGCGAGAGCTCACCACATACGCCCGGGAACGGCTGGAACAGGTGCCTGGCGTGGTCATTTACGGGCCCAAGGAACGGGGGGGCCTGCTCACCTTTAACGTGGGCGACATCCATCCCCACGATTTGGCCACGGTGCTGGACCACCACGGCGTGGCCATCCGGGCGGGGCACCACTGCGCGCAGCCCGTCATGGATTGGCTGGGCGTCCCGGCCACGGCCCGGGCCAGCTTCTGGATTTATAACACCGAGGAAGACGTGGACCGCCTGGTGGAAGCCTTGCGGGCGGCGAAGGAGTTTTTCGGCCATGTCCCTTGAGAGCAGCCACCCGGTGCAGCTCAACGAGCTGTACCGGGAAGTGATCATGGACCATTACCGGCGGCCCCGCAACAAGGGCACCCTGGAAAATCCGTCGGTCTCGGTGGACCTTCACAATCCCACCTGCGGCGATGAGATCACCTTGCAGCTCTTAGTGCGGGACGGCACCATCCAGAAAGCCCGCTTCGCGGGCCGGGGCTGCTCCATCAGCCAGGCGTCGGCTTCCATGATGGCCCAGCAGGTGGAAGGCAAGACGCTGGCCGAAGCGGAGGAAATAATCCACCGCTTTAAGCGCATGATGCGGGGCGATGAGGCCGCGGGCGAAACCCTCGGCGACCTGATGGCCCTGCACGGCGTGGCCAAGTTCCCCGTCCGGGTCAAGTGTGCGCTGCTGGCCTGGGAGGCCCTGGAGCGCAGCCTGGAACAGCTGTCCTGAACCCCGCCCTTGACTCGCTGGTCGCCGGGAGCGCTCACGCGCGGGCCAGGGACTCTGGCCCCGCGGCCGGGCGCTGGTCCGCGGGCGGGCGCCCATCCTCCCCGGGGAGCTGGCCGGCCACCGGTTCCCGGGCCGCCAGCTGATCTTTGTACTGCAGCTGGTAAAGCCGGTAGTACAGCCCGCGGGCCTTGAGCAGCTCCTGGTGGGTTCCCATCTCCCGGATCCGGCCCTTGTGCAGCACGATAATCTTGTCGCAGTGCTGGATGGTGGACAAGCGGTGCGCGATGATGAGGGTGGTGCGCCCCCGGATGAGCTGGGACAGGGCCTGCTGGATGAGCTGCTCCGTCTCGGTGTCGATGTTGGCGGTGGCTTCATCCAGCACCAGGATGGCGGGATCGTAGGCCAGGGCCCGGGCAAAGGCCAGGAGCTGACGCTGACCGGCCGACAGCCCCGCGCCTCGCTCGTGCACGGGCGCTTGGAACCTGCCCGGGAGGCGGGCGATGAACTTCTCCGCGTGGACCAGCCGGGCCGCTTCCCGCACCTGGCCCGGCCCGATGTCCGGGTTCCAGAGCGCGATGTTGCTTTCGATGTCCCCGGTGAACAGGAACACGTCCTGCAGCACGATGCCGATGTGGCGCCTCAAATCCCGGCGCCGCACCCGGCGGATGTCGATGCCGTCCAGCAAAATCTCGCCCTTCTGGATGTCGTAGAAGCGGTTGAGCAGGTTGATGATGCTGGTCTTGCCGGCGCCTGTGGCCCCCACCAAAGCCACCGACTCGCCCGGGCGCACGTGGAAGCTGACGTCCTTCAGCACCCACTCTTGGTCGTTGTAGGCAAACCACACGTTGCGAAACTCGATCTCGCCCCGCACGGCCGGCAAGGGAACGGGCTGTGGGGGATCTTCCTCGGGCGGGGTGTCCAGGATTAAGAAGATCCGCTCCGCGGAGGCCATCGCGGCCTGCATGATATTGTACTTTTCCGTCAAGTCGTTGATGGGGCGGAAGAAGGTCTGCATGTACTGGATGAACAGGTACAAGACCCCAAAGTCCAGGGTGTTTTGGACGACCCGGCCGCCGCCGTACCAGATGAGCAGGGCCAAGGCCAGGGAGGACAAGAGCTCCACCGCGGGGCGGAAGAGGGCAAAGACCCGCACTTCCTGCAGCATGGACTGGTAGTGGTCCCGGTTGATGGCATCGAACTCCCGGAATTTCCGCTCCTCTTGGTTAAAGATCTGGATGATGCGCATCCCGGCCAAGTTTTCCGCGAGGGTCGCGTTGATGCGGGCCAGCTTAATTCGCACCTGGCGGTACGCCTCCCGGGCCCGGACGCGAAACTGCACGGTCACCAGTATCACCAGGGGCATTACGGCCAGGCTCACCAGGGCCAGCGGCCAGTGGACCCGGAACATCACCACCAGGATGCCCAATAGGAGGAAGATGTCCTGAAACAAGGTGACCAGCACGTTGGTGAACAGCTCGTTGAGGGTATCGGTGTCGTTGGTGGCCCGGGTGACCAGGCGCCCCACCGGGTTGCGGTCAAAAAACTGCACGGGCAGCCGCTGCAAGTGGGCGAAGATCTCGGCGCGGATGTTCGCGACGATGCGCTGGCCCGTGTAGTGCAGGATGTACACCTGGCCGTAATTGAGGACGAAGGCCGCCGCGATGATGGCCAAAAAGAGCCACGCTAGGCGTACGACGGCCTCCAGGTCGGGCCCGCGCAGGGCCGCGATGGCCTCGGCATCCAGCAGCACAGCGGGTAGCACTTGTTCGCCGGCCACGATGGCCTGGCCGCCGGGCCCGGGGACAGCTTCCCGGGTTTGCGTGCGCTGGTTGATGCGGCCTTCGATTAAGTAGTACCTGCTGCCGGCTTCATCTTCCACCAGCACCATCTGGTGCCAGCGCTCTACCGGCGTGCCGGGGGGCACGTCCCGCTCCCGCACCAGCACCCAGCCGTTCCAGAGGACGCCGGGCGCAGGTTCGGTGCCCGGGGCAAAGGCCGCCAGGGGCTGCTCGAAGGCCAGCAGGTGGTGGTCGATAGCCACCCGGACGATGTAGGGCCGGGCCAGCTCGCCCGCGGTCAGAAGCAGGATCAAGACAAAGGCCGCCGCCATCCAGCCCGCGTAGGGGCGGGCATAGGACAGGAGCCGGCGCATCAGCCGGGCGTCGTAGGCTTTGCCCAACGTGTCTTCTTGATGCAGTTCCTGCAAAGGTTACACCCTCTGTCCGTTCTCTCCGGGCTAGACGGCTTCCTCCAGTTCCTGCTCCAGCAGCTGGCGCCGGTACATGTCCGCGTACAGCCCGTTCAGCGCCAGCAGTTCCTGGTGGGTGCCCTGCTCCACGATGCGGCCCTCGTCCAGCACGATGATGTGATCGGCGTCCTTGACGGTGGAAATGCGGTGGGCGATGAGGATGCTGGTGCGTCCCTGCATTTCTCGCCGCAGTTCCTGAAGGATGGCTTCCTCGGTTTGGGTGTCCACCGCGGACAAGCAATCGTCAAAGATGAGGATGCGGGGGTTTTTGACCAGCGCCCGGGCGATGGCGGTGCGCTGCTTCTGGCCCCCCGACAAGGTGACGCCCCGCTCGCCCACCATGGTGTCGTACCCTTGGGGAAAGGCCACGATATCGTCGTGGATGCGGGCCTTGCGGGCTGCGGCCTCGATCTCTTGCCGGCTAAATTCCCCGCCGAAGCCTATGTTGTCGGCGATGGTGCTGGAAAACAGGAAGTTGTCCTGGGGCACGTAGCCGACTTGCCGCCGCAGCGTGGCCAGGGGAAGCCGCAGGATGTCGCAGCCGTCAATGAAAACGGTGCCCGGCGGCGGATCAAAGACCCGCACCAGCAGGTTGACCAGGGTGGTTTTGCCGCTGCCCGTGCGGCCCACGATGGCCAGGGTCTGGCCGGGCTCCACCACCAGATTGATGTCAGCCAAGGCGGGCCTGTCGGTGCCAGGGTAGGCAAAGGTCAAGTCCCGAAACTCGATGCGGCCCGCCAGCTCCTGCACGGGCACCGCGTCGGGCGCGTCGGTGATCTCGGGCTTTTCGTTGAAGATGACCCGCAGCCGCTCCATGGAAGCCCGGCCCCGCTGGAGCATGTTGATGACCCAGCCCACGGCCATCATGGGCCAGGTGAGCATTCCGAGGTACATGTTGAAGGCGATGAAGTCGCCCAGGCTGATGCGCCCGTAGATGACCAGGGTGCCGCCGTAGCCGACTACGATGAGGACGCTCAAGGCCGACAGCAGGTGCACCAGCGGATGAAACATGCCCCACACCCGCACCAGGCGCATGTTCATCTCCACGTTGTGCTGGTTGACCTGGGCGAACCGCTGGATCTCCGCGTCTTCCCGGGCAAAGGCCTTCACGACCCTGATGCCGGCAATATTTTCCTGGACCCGATCGGTCAGGTCGGCAAAGGCCTCCTGCACCCGGCGGAAACGGCGATTGATGAGGCGGCCAAAGTAGGTGACGGTCAGGGCCAAGAAGGGCAGCGGCGCGAGGGCCAAGAGGGTCAGCCGCGGATCCGTGGTCCGCAGCAGGATGATGAGGATGGCCGTCGTCATAAAGATCGCGTCGGTGGCCATGACCAGCCCGGGGCCCATGGCCATGCGCACCGCGTTGATGTCGTTGGTCGCGTGGGCCATCAGGTCGCCGATCTTGTGCTCGATGAAATACCGGGGCGACAAGGTCTGCAAGTGCGCGTACAAGCGGTTGCGCAGGGTGTATTCCAGCAGCCGGGCCGTGCCCATGACGTAGATGCGCCACAAGTACCGTCCTGCCGCGATCAGCGCCGCCAGGGCCACGATGATGCCGCCGTAGAGCCAGATGGCGCCGCTGGTCAACCGGCCCGTAGGCAGCTCGTCCACGAAGCGGCGCATGACCTGGGGCGTGATCAACTGCAGGGTGTTGACGGCCAAGAGGCTCAAAAGGCCGGCGATGTAGCGCCACCGGTAGCGCAGCAGGAATTCGCGGATGAGTGGGAAAGAAGTCAAGGGACCGCATCTCCTGGCGCGGCCGTGGGCGTTGTCGGCCACGGGGCGCAAGACTCCAGTGAGTACAATATCGCAACCAGGGGCTTTTGGCAAGCCGACCCGGCGCCGGCGGCGCAGGAGGTCGGGCCGGCGGCGGTGCCGAAAAGTCCGTCCAACGGCGGGCAGGAGGGGAGAAGGGTTGATCCCGGTGACGGCACCCATGGCGGGCGTGGTGTACCAACTGCCGGCCCCGGTCGGGACCGATGTGGGTGAAGGCGACAGCGTCGCGGTCCTCGAGTCGATGAAGATGCACGTCCCGGTGCCGGCGCCCCGGGCAGGGCGCATCAAGGAAGTGCGGGTGCGAGAGGGCGACTTCGTGGAGGAAGGGGACATCTTGGCCTTTCTGGAGTGAGGGGGCGCGGCCCCGGGATGCCGCATCGAGGAGGAACGGGGGCGGATGGAGCAGACCGACCGCCTGCGCGCGGCGGTGGAGCGCGTGGTGGCCGGAGGGCCGGCGCGCTACCACGAGAAGCTGCGGGAGCAGGGCAAGCTCTTTGTCCGGGACCGGCTGCGGCGGCTGTTGGATGAGGATAGCTTTGTGGAAGACGGGCTGCTGGCCCGCCATGAAGACCCGGAGTTGGCCGCGGATGCGGTGGTGACGGGCATCGGCCGGATCGGCGGCCGCACCGTCTGCGTCATGGCGTCGGACGCCACGGTCAAGGCGGGATCGTGGGGCGCCCGCACGGTGGAAAAGATCGTGCGCATCCAAGAGCAGGCCCTGCGCTTCAACGTGCCCATCGTGTACCTGGTGGACAGCGCCGGGGGACGCATTACCGACCAAGTGGAGATGTTTCCCGGCCGCCGGCATGCGGGCCGCATCTTTTACAACCAGGTCAAGATGTCGGGCCGGGTGCCCCAGGTGTGCGTGCTGTTTGGGCCGTCACCCGCGGGAGCGGCCTACTTGCCCGCCCTGTCCGACGTAGTCATCATGGTGGACGGCAACGCCAGCGCCTTCTTGGGTTCGCCCCGCATGGCTGAGATGGTCATCGGCGAAAAGGTGGACCTGGAGACGATGGGCGGCGCCCGCATGCATTGCACCGTCAGCGGTTTGGGGGACTTCTTGGCGGCCTCGGAGGAGGAAGCCATCGACCTGGCCCGGCGGTGGCTGGCGTATATGCCCGACAATTGGCGGGGACAGCCGCCCCGAGGGCCGGCCAGGCCGCCGGCCAGCGCCACGCCGCTGTCCGCCGTCGTGCCCAAAGACCAAAACACGCCTTTTAATATGTACCGCTTCATCGAAGGCCTGGTGGATGCCGACAGCTTCCTCGAGGTCAAGCGGGAATATGCTCCGGAACTGATCACCGGCTTGGCCCGCCTGGACGGGCAGGTCATCGGCCTCGTGGCCAACCAGCCCGCGGTCAAGGGCGGGGTCCTCTTTGTCGATTCCGCCGACAAGGGCGCCCGGTTCATTTGGCTGTGCAACGCGTACAACATCCCCTTGCTGTTCTTGGCGGACGTGCCCGGTTTCATGATCGGATCCCGCGTGGAGCGGCAGGGCATCATCCGCCACGGGGCCAAGATGATCTGCGCGGTGTCCGAGGCGACGGTGCCCAAGATTTCCGTTATCGTGCGCAAGGCCTACGGCGCCGGCCTGTACGCGATGGCGGGGCCGGCCTTCGAACCCGACGCGTGCCTGGCCCTGCCCACGGCCCAGATCGCGATCATGGGGCCCGAGGCGGCGGTGAATGCCGTCTACTACAACAAGATCCAAGAACTGCCCGCCGAGGAGCGGCCCGCCTTTGTGGCGGCCAAGCGGGCCGAGTACGCGGCCGATATCGACATTTTCCGCCTGGCCTCGGAGCTCATTGTGGATGCCGTGGTCGACCCCGACCAGCTGCGGGCCGAGCTTATCGCCCGCTTCGCCGCCAGCCGGGGCAAGGCGGAAACCTTCACGGAACGGCGCTCGCCGGTGTATCCGGTCTGACGGGAGTGATCCACGACGGCGGTGCTGGTCACAGGGGCCGCGGGATTTTTGGGCCGGCACGTGGTCGCGGGCTTGCGCCGGGCCCAGCGCCGGGTCCGGGGCCTGGTCCGGCCCGGCACCGCCCAGCGGCTGGTGGCGCGAGAGGCGGGCGATGAAGTCGTGGCCGTGGACCTGCTGGCGCCCGCCGCCGCCCTGGGCCCCGCGCTGCGGGGGGTGACCGCGGTGGTGCACGTGGCGGGCTTGCGGGCCGAGCGGCCTTGGCGGGGCGAAACTTTCCAAGCCGTCCATGTGGAAGCCACGGCCCGCCTCGTGGCCGCCGCCCGCGAGGCCGGCGTCCAGCGGTTTGTGCTGGTGAGCTGCCTGGGCGCGGCCGCCGACGCGGATCTGGACTATTTGCGCAGCAAGGCGGCGGCCGAAGCCATCGTCCAGGACAGCGGGCTCGCATGGACCATCCTGCGGTGCGGGCTGACCTATGGCCCGGGGGACGGCCGCGTCACCCGCCTGGCCCGCTGGATGGCGTGGCTGGGGCGGGCGCCGGTGGTGGGCGACGGCCGGTTTCTCGTACAGCCCATCGCCGTGGGGGACGTGGTGGCGGGCTGCGTGCGGGCCGCGACCACCAGCGAGCTGGCCGGCCGCGTGCTGGCGGCCGCTGGCCCTGACACTCTTTCGTTTGGGGACATGGTGGACCTCCTCGCGGCCGCGCTGGACCGGCGGATGCCCCGCCTGCCCATCCCCGTGGGCCTGGCCCGGGGCTTGGCGGCCTTGCGCCGCGTCTGCGGGATCGTTCCGTGGACGGTGGATGAGCTGCAGGTGATGCTGCGGGGCTACACCTGCGACCCATGGGAATATTTCCGCGCGGCGGGCATCCGGCGGCCGTTGCCCTTCAGCGCCGCCGTGCGCACCTTCCTGGGGGCATAAGGGGCCGCGGCCGTCCGGCCGGCGGCGCGGCTGGCCCCCGGAGGGGGACGCGCCTGGCCCGTGGAAGAAACTTGCAGCACAAGGAGGAGATCGACGGATGCGGATGCGCTATTTGGGTCACGCGGGGTTCTGGATCGAGGCGGAAGGCAAGCGAGTGGTGTTTGATCCCTTCTTGACCGGCAACCCGGCTACGCCGGTGAAGCCCGAGGAGGTCACCGCGGACGGCATCGTCCTCACCCATGGCCACGGCGACCACGTGGGCGACGCGCTGGCCATCGCCCAGCGTACCGGCGCCCTCATCGTAGCCCCGGTAGAGCTGGCCAACTGGCTCAGCCAGCAGGGGGCGCCCCAGGTGCACGGGATGAATTTCGGCGGCAGCCGCGACTTCGATTTCGGCCGGCTCAAGATGGTGCCGGCCTGGCACAGCTCGTCGGCCGACGGGCCCGACGGCCCCATCTATTTGGGGAATCCGGCCGGGTTTCTCCTCACCTTGGGCGGCGTCACCGTCTACCACGCCGGCGACACCAGCCTTTTTGGCGACATGGAGCTCATCGGCCGGCGTCACCGCATCGACGTGGCCCTGCTGCCCATCGGCGACAACTATACCATGGGCCCTGAGGACGCGGCCTTCGCGGTGGAGCTCATCAAGCCCCGTTGGGTCATCCCCATCCACTACAACACCTTCCCCCTCATCCAGCAGGATCCCCACGCCTTTGCCCGCCTGGTGGAGCAGGCAGGGGCCCGGTGCCAGGTGCTGGCGCCGGGCGAGGAGTGGTCCGTGCCCCGCTGAGCCCGGGGCCGGGAGCGGGGAGCCGGCGGGCCGCAGCCTGTGGGCTGTAGGCCCGCCGCCCAGAGGGGCCGAGGGGGGCGGGAGGCGAGGCCATGGGCAGCTCGGAACAGATCTCCATCGCGTGTGTGCAGGCCCGGGTCACCGTGGACGATTTCGTGACAGAGGCCGCCTTTCGCAGCCTAGTCGACCGCTTGATGGACCAGGCCGTCGCGGCCATGCCGGCCGAGGGTCCACGGCTGGTGGTCTTTCCCGAAGACTTCGCGTCGGGCTGCATGTTCGTGGGCGAGGCCGAGGCGCTGCGGGGGGCCCACACCTTGCGGGCAGCCGTGGAGGCCTTGGTGAAGCGGCACTTGCCGGCGGTGGTGTCCCGCCGGCTGCGGCACCGGGTCGGCTGGGTGCGGGCCTTGGCCCTGCACCTGGCGCCGGCGGTGGCCCGGCTCTACACTGACACTTTCAGCACGGCGGCCCGCAAGTACGGGGCCTATGTGCTGGCCGGCACCGTGCTCCTGCCGGATCTGGACGACACGGGGGAACCCCAAGGCGGCGACGTGTACAATACCGCCTTTTTCTACGGTCCCGACGGGCGCCTCATCGGCACCCAGCGCAAGGCCTTTCTCATCGATCTGGAGGGGCCCCAGGGCTTGGACTTGTCCAGCGGGGCCGTGGAAGCGCTGACCGCGTGGGACACCGAACTGGGCCGAGTGGGGGTCGCCATTTGCTTTGACGCCTTTCAAGGACCTGTCATCGATCGCCTGGCCGCCTTGGATTTGGACCTCTTGCTGAAACCGTCGGCCAACCCTGGGCCGTGGTCGGAATGGCAGCAGGAAGACTGGCTCAACGGCATGTGGCAGGCGGTCTGCCGGCGGGGGGTGGCCCGCTATGGGGTCAACCCGATGCTGGTGGGCCATCTGCTGGATGTATCCTTTGAAGGCCAATCCTCCATCGTCCAGCGGGTCCCGGCCGCGGGAGAGAGCGGGACCGGGTCGGCGTCCGGCGGGCCCCTGTTGGGGTATGCCGCGCTGCCGCCCCGCCCGGGCTTTGTGCGGGTGGCCCGCAGCTGGACCGAGGAGGAAGTGCTGGTGGCGACCTTGCCCCATCCCCGCCGGGGGGCCGCGGCCCCGCCGCCGGCGTGATGCCCGTGCCCTTCACACCCTGCCCAGCATGGCCACGGACAATAGCAGCGCGAAGCCCAAGAACGCCATCCCAAGGATGAGGCCGGCCAGGGCCAGCGCGGCCACCGCGCGCGCCGTGCTGAAGCGGTACGTTTCCCGGACGCCGATGACCGACAGCACCACGGACCACACCATAGTGGCCACCGTCGCCGCGGCGTAAACCAGGGGCATGTCGGCCCCGTGGGACAGGACGGCAAAAGGAGCGGTGAACAAGAGGGGCAGGGCTGCCAAGGCTTGGGCCTGCAGGATCCGGCCGTAGGCATTGCGCCCGCCCAGCAGCCAGGCGATGCCGTGGAGGAGCAAGGTGGACACGAACAAGCCCATCAAAGAGAAGATGGAAGCGCCGATGACGTCCCGGCCCCCGACGGGGGCCGGGGTGCCCAGCTCGGGATCCAAGTACCAGGGCGGCGCCAGCGTGGCCGGCAGTTGGGCGATGACGTAGGCGACCAGAGCGAGGCCCACGTGGGAGTGGTGGGCCAAGTAGCGGTAGGCCGCGGCAGGTTGGGCGAGCACGTCGAGGATGAGGCCCAGCCCGCCCCGCCTCTCGGAGTGCGTGGGCAGCGACAACGCGTTCCCCTCCAGTGCATGCCGTTGTCCGGCGCCTTCCATGGCAAGCCGGGCAGGCTCGCCCCCAGCTTTCGGTGAGCAACCTTCCCGCGCCTGGCCGGTTCAGCGCAGCCGGTAGCCCCAGGGCGGCACGCCCAACAGCTCCAAGGCGTCCGGCAGCGCCTGGCCGCGGCCGAGGGCCAGGGCCCATGCCCCTGTTGGCGCCTGCCCGGCCAGCGCACGCACCACCGCGTCGCCCAGCAGCCCTAAGAGGCGGTCGTAAAGGGAGCGGGGCTTGCGCAGGGGCACCAGGACGGGCCGTTCCTTGAGGCCCGCCAGCTCGGCGGCCACGGCGACGGCCTGCTCCAGGCCTCCCAGGTGGTCCACGAGGCCCAAGGCATGGGCCTGCCGGCCCGAGAACACGCGCCCGTCAGCCAGGGACCTCACCGTTTCCGGATCCAGCCCCCGGCCCTGGGCCACGTCCGTGACGAACTGGTCCAGCACGTCATCCACGAGCGCCTGGAAGTACGCCCGCTCCCCCGGATCCAGCGGCCGGAAGGGGCTGCCCGCGTCTTTGTAGGGGCCGCTGGCGATCACTTCGGTTTCCACTCCCCAGCGGGCCAGCAAGTCCTCCACGATGAAAAGCTCCATGATCGCGCCGATGGAGCCCGTCAGCGTGCTGGGGTTGGCTACGATCGCGTCGGCCGCGGCCGCGACGTAATAGGCCGCCGACGCGGCCACATCACCCATGGACGCGACGACAGGCTTGTTCATGGCGCGGGTGCGGCGGATGGCTGCGTAAATTTCCTGGGCCGCCGCGGGGCTGCCGCCGCCAGAGTCAATGCGCAGGACGGCGGCCGCGAAGCGGGGGTTCTCCTGAACGGTACGCAGGTGCTCCACCACCTCCCTGGCCCCCGTGGCCGTCTGGCCCAAGGCCGAATCGGCGCTGTGCTCGCCGATGACCCCCGTGATCTCGATGAGGGCCACCTGCGGCCGCGCGGGGACGGGGCCGCGGCCCACGACCAAAAGCAGCGGCAGCACGAGGACGGACACCACCAGGAGGATCAGGAGCAGGCGTCGCACCGGTCATCACCCCTGGTTAATTTTTCCCCAGCCACCGGGGTCCTCCTGCGCGGGAACGCGGTGAGGGGCGCAGGGAGGAATCGTTTTATAGAAAAGAGAAGATTCAACCGGTGAACTCGCAGGGGTCCGAAAGGAGGGGAGAAGCGCGATTCCAGGCCCCAAGTCATTTCGGCAAGGAGGTCAGCGTTATGCGACTGGGGATTGCTGCGGCGATTTTCGTCCTTCTGCTTTCCCTGGGCACCGCATCGGCCCAGGTGGATCAGGATACCATTGTGGTCGGGATCACGGCCGACCTGGTGAACCTGGATCCGCACAACTTCCGCCACCGGGAAACCGAGACCATCTTGCGCAACATCTACGACGGCTTGGTCACCCGGGGACCTGACATGCAGCCGGTGCCGGAGCTGGCCGAGACCATTGTCCAGGTCGACGACACCACGTGGGAGTTTGTCCTGCGGCGGGGCGTCAAGTTCCACGACGGCTCGGAGCTGACGGCCCACGATGTGGCCTTCTCCATCAACCGGTACGTGCAAGAGGGGGCCATGGCCGGGCAGACGTCGCCCCGCAAGGACCTGCTGGGACCGGTGACCCATGCCGAGGCCATCGACGACTACACGGTGCGGGTGTACATGTCCAGCCCGTGGTCGGTATTCCTGCCGTATCTCGTGCACCACATGGTGGTGCCGGCGTCGGTGGGCGACGGGCTGGTGGAGCATCCCATCGGCACCGGACCCTTCAAGTTTGTGGAATGGGTGCGGGGCAGCCACGTGGTGCTGGAGCGGTTTGACGACTACTACGGCGGCGCGCCGGATCTGGGCCGCAGCGGGCCGGCGCCGGCCCGGCGGGTCATCTTCCGGGTAATTCCGGAAAACGCGACGCGCCTTGCGGCCCTGATGGCCGGCGAGATCGACATCATGGCCAATGTGCCCGTGCACGCCGTCGAAGAGATCCAGCGCCATCCGGACCTGGAGCTGCGCCCTGTCATGGGGACCCGCAGCTACTTCACGGAGTTCAACGTGCGGCGGCCGCCTTTTGACGACGTGCGGGTGCGGCAGGCCCTCAATTATGCCATCGACGTCGATCTGATCATTGAACAGCTCTTGGATGGGCTCGGCGAACCGTTGACCACCATTTTGTCGCCCCTGTCCTTTGGACACAACGACCAGCTGGCGCCGTACCCCTACGATCCGGAAAAGGCTCGGGCTTTGTTGGCCGAGGCCGGTTATCCCGACGGCTTCACCTTTGAGTTGAGCGTCGAGGACAAGCGTCGGGACGTGGCCGAAGCCTACGCTTTCCTTTTGGCCCAGATCGGCGTGACGGCCAACGTGCGGGTGTGGGGCGACTACAACAGCATGGTGGACGCCATGCGCCGGGGCGAGCTGGACGCGATGATGACCGACTGGGGCGACAGCACCATGGACCCCACCGGCATCTTTGTGCCCAAGCTGCGCACCGGCGATCGGGGCAACTTCGGCGGGTATTCCAACCCCATCGTCGACGCCCTGATCGAAGTCGCGGAGAGCACCTCCGACCTTGGGCTGCGGGCCCAGGCCTACCGGCTGGCCCAGCAGGTGGTCTACGAAGACGCGCCCATGCTCTTTGAGTACATCACCCAGGAGCTCTACGCGCAGCGCAAATCCCTCAGCGGCTGGGATCCGATCCCTGACAGCCGCATCAATCTGCACACCGCGGTGAAACAGTGACCCGGTCCCCGGGCGGGACGGGCCGGCCTTGCGTCACGGGTTGGCCCTTCCGGGCGGCGGCGCGGCCCGCCGCCCGGGACCGCCCGCAGGCCGGCGCGCCGTCGCGGAGATCTCCGCCACAAGGGAAGAGGCCATGAGCGCAGCTCAGATCATCAACCGCTTCTTGCAACTGATCCCTGTCGTTATCGGTGTCACCGTCATCGTCTTTTTGTTGATGCACTTGACGCCCGGTGACCCGGTGGAGGTCATGTTCGCGGGCGAGGCGGGCGTGTCCGCGGAAGACTTGGAGCGCTACCGCCGGGAGCTCGGCCTGGACCAGCCCCTCCCCGTGCAGTACTTGCGCTTTGTGCAGGGGCTTTTGCGGGGCGACCTGGGCATGTCGCTGATGCAGCGGCAGCCGGTGCGGGATCTGATCTTGTCTCGCCTGCCGGCCACCATCGAGCTGACCGCGGCCGCGATCTTGATCTCTCTCCTGATCGCCATCCCCGTGGGCGTCATCGCTGCGGTGCGCCGCTACTCAACGGTGGACAAGGTGGGCACCGTGGGAGCGCTGCTGGGGGTTTCCATGCCCGACTTCTGGCTGGGCCTTGTCCTCATCCTCCTGTTCGGCATCCACTGGGGCGTGCTGCCCATTTCGGGTCGCATCCCGTGGGGGATGGAGCCGGAGCACATTACCGGCCTGTACCTCGTGGACAGCCTGCTGACCGGCAACTGGCCGGCCTTTTGGGCGGCCCTGCGCCACCTGCTCCTGCCCGCGGTCACCCTCGGTACGTCCATGGCGGCCCTGACCATGCGGGTGACCCGCTCCAGCATGCTGGAAGTGGTGCACCAGGATTTCATCACTTTTGCCCGGGCCAAAGGGTTGTCGGGCACCCAGGTGGTGTGGCGCCACGGCCTGCGCAACGCCCTGATTCCCACCGTCACGGTGGTGACCTTGAACGTGGGCGTGCTGCTGGGCGGGAACATGATCGTGGAAACGGTGTTTGCCTGGCCGGGCCTAGGCCGCTTGGTGGTGGACTCCATCTACAACCGGGACTACACGGTGGTGCAGGCCGCGGTGCTCATTTACGCCATTACGTACGTGTCCATGAACTTCATGGCGGACGTGCTGTACACCATCCTCAATCCCAGGGTGCGGCTGTAGGCGGGGGGTGACGGCGGCAATGGCAGCGGTGACGCCGCCTGTGGCCCGGCGGTCGCGCGCGGCCGACTGGCAGCGGGCATGGCAAAGGACGCGGGCGTCGATGGCCGACTTCTGGCGCCGGTTTCGCAAGAACCGGCTGGCGGTCGCGGGCGGCGCGGTGGTGCTTGTCGTGGTCCTCATGGGGGTGACGGCGCCCTGGATCGCACCCCACGATCCGACGCAGGCCAACTTCTTTAACCGCCTGCGCCCGCCGGCGTGGATGGAAGGCGGCAGCTGGGAATACCCCCTGGGCACGGACCAGTTGGGCCGGGACGTGCTCAGCCGCATCATGTGGGGGGCGCGCGCGTCCCTGACGGTGGGCGCGATCGTCATCGTCCTGGCCACCACCGTTGGGATCTTCTTTGGCCTCATCTCCGGGTACTACGGCGGCCGCGTCGACGCGGTGATCCAGCGGCTGGTGGACATTTTGCTGTCCTTCCCTTACCTGGTGCTGGCCATCGGACTGATGGCCGTCATGGGGCCCGGTTTCATCAACATGGTGCTGGCCCTGGTCTACAAGGAGTGGGTGACGCCGTGCCGGGTGGTGCGGGGTGAAGTGCTGGCCGCGAAAAGCCAGGAGTATGTGGAGGCGGCCAGGGCGGTGGGGGCCAGCGACGCCCACATCATGTGGCGGGAGATCTTGCCCAACACGGTGTCGGCCGTCATCGTGGTGGCCACGCTGCGGGTGGCCTGGGTGATTCTTATGGAGGCGTCCCTGAGTTTCTTGGGGCTGGGCGTGCAGCCGCCGACGCCCGCGTGGGGATCGATGGTGGCTGCGGGCCGGGAGTTCATCTTCCAGGCGTGGTGGCTGGCCACCTTCCCGGGCCTGGCCATCTTGGTGACGGTGCTGGGCATCAACTTGCTGGGGGAGGGGCTGCGGGACGCCCTGGACCCGCGGTTGAGGGAGTAGGACTATGACCGAACCGGTACTGGACGTGCGCAACCTCAAGACCTACTTTTACACCGACCGCGGCGTCGTCAAGGCGGTGGACGGCGTCAGCTTCGCGGTGCATGCCGGGGAAACCTTGGGCGTGGTGGGCGAATCGGGCTGCGGCAAGAGCATGACGGCCCTGTCCATCATGGGGCTGGTGCCCCACCCGGGGCGCATCGTGGACGGGGAAATCCGGCTGCTGGGGCACGACCTGGTGAAGCTTTCCGAACGGGAGCTGCGGCGCTGGCGGGGCCGCCGCATGGCCATGATCTTTCAGGACCCGCTGACGACCCTCAACCCGGTGTTGCGGGTGGGCACCCAGGTGACCGAGTCCATCCGCATCCACTACGGCGACGACCTGGCCAGCAGCCGGCGCGGGATCTGGGAATGGTTGGAGGACCCCCTGGGGAGGCGCCGCCGGCACCGGGCGTGGGAGCGCGCCTTGGAGATGTTGGAGAAAGTGGGCATCCCCGCGCCCGCGGACCGGATGCGGGCCTATCCCCACGAACTCAGCGGCGGCATGCGCCAGCGAATCATGATCGCCATCGCGTTGAGCTGCAATCCGGCCCTGCTGCTGGCCGACGAGCCGACGACGGCCCTGGACGTGACCATTCAGGCCCAGATCTTGGAGCTCATGCACCGGCTGCAGCAAGAGTTTGGCACCAGCATCCTGCTCATTACCCACGACTTCGGGGTCGTCAGCGAGTTTTGCCACCGGGTGATGGTCATGTACGCGGGCAAGGTGGTGGAGAGCGGGCCGCTGGAAGCCATCCTGGACCGTCCGCTGCATCCTTACACCCGGGGGCTACTGGCGTCGATTCCGCGCCTGGGCGACCGCCGCCGCAAGATACGACCCATCGAGGGCATGGTGCCGGAGCTGTACGACTTGCCCGCGGGCTGCAGCTACTGTACTCGGTGCCCCCTGGCCGACGAGCACTGCGCCGCGGTGGAGCCGGCCTTGCGGGAGTTGGGCCCCGGCCACCAGGTGGCCTGCCACAAGGCCGAGGCCGCGGTGGAGGTGGGATGGGCGTGAGCCAGCAGGCACCCGCGGTGGACCGGGCATTGCCCTTGGTAGAAGTGCAGGGGCTCAAGCAGCACTTTCCCATCCGGCCCAACTCGGTGGAGCGGCTGTTGGGCAAGGCCCCCCGGGTGGTGCACGCCGTGGACGGGGTGGACTTGACCATCCACCGGGGCGAAACCGTGGGCCTGGTGGGGGAATCGGGCTGCGGCAAATCCACCTTGGCCCGCAGCATCCTGCGGCTGCACCAGCCCACCGCCGGGTCGGTGCGCTTCGCGGGGCAGGAGATCACCACCCTGCCGGCCAACGCGATGCGCCGGCTGCGGCGGGATATGCAGATCATTTTCCAGGACCCCTTCGCGTCCTTGAATCCCCGGCGGACGGTGGAGCAGATCATCGGCCTGCCCCTGGCCATCCAAGGGGTGCCCCGCTCCGAGATCCGGGAGCGGGTGATGGCCATGCTGGCCAAGGTGGGCCTGCCGCCCAGCGCCCTGGATCGCTACCCCCACCAGTTCAGCGGCGGGCAGCGGCAGCGTATCGGCATCGCCCGGGCCTTGGCGGTGAACCCGCAGTTTGTCGTGGCCGACGAGCCCGTCTCCGCCCTGGACGTATCCATCCAGGCCCAGATCATCAACTTGCTGCAAGACCTCCAAGCGGAGCTGGGCCTCACCTACTTGTTCATCACCCACGACCTGTCGGTGGTGAGCTATGTCAGCGACCGCATCGCCGTCATGTACCTGGGCCGCATCGTCGAACTGGCGCCCACCGAAGAGCTGTTTGCCGAGCCCCTGCACCCTTACACCCGGGCCCTGTTGTCCGCCATCCCCAGGGTCGAAACGCGGGGCCGGCCCCGGGAGCGGATTCTCCTGGCGGGCAGCCCGCCCACGCCCATCGATCCTCCCGCGGGCTGCCGCTTCTACAGCCGCTGCTACTTGAAGGAGAAGAACGAGACGTGCCGCCTGGTGGATCCGTCCCTGGTGGACATGGGCCCGGGCCACCAGGTGGCCTGCCACGCGGTGGCCGGCACGTTGTGACGGCGGTTGACACAAAAGACCATACGAACCTAGAATGAAGGTGACAACCGCGAATAGAGGCACGAGATCGCTGAATCCCCGTGCCGGCATCCGGGGCGCGGGGAGCGGGGGACCCAAGTTCAGGCCCGCGGCCGCGGGCCGGGGGTGAATCCCGGCAGAGCCGGGTAGGGCTACTTTTCGGCCCGAACCCGCCAGGCCACCTCGTAAGCGTGGAAAAGGCGTGCGGACATCTGGCGCCGGATGGGCCGCTCGCCTATGGCTTTTTTGGGGTGGTCCTAGGCGCCCGGGGTGGGGGTCCCCCATGGACGACGGCACGGTGCCCCTGGTCGGCATCACCACCGCCTTCTTCACCGACACGGAGCTGGCGGTCCTGCAGCCCGGCACCGCCGTGCATGTGTCCGAGGCGGCCTACAGCCGGGCCCTGGAGCGCAGCGGGGCGGTGCCCGTGCTCTTGCCCCTGACGGCCTCAGCCTGGCTCATTCCCCACTATCTCGAAGTCATTGACGGATTGATCCTCTCCGGCGGCGATGGTTATCTCTGGCGGGGACGACGCCCCAAGGCCCGCCTGCCGGATCTGCCCGACCTGGCCCCGGACCGGTGGCGCTTTGAGATCGCACTGCTGCAGGGGGCGCTGGCGCGGGATCTGCCCGTCCTGGGCGTCTGCCGGGGACACCAGCTCATCGCCCGGGCGTTGAGCGGACATCGCCTCCGCCAGATCGATCCGGTCCGGGCCCAGGGCCACCACGTGGCGGAGGCGCCGCTGGGGCGGCGGTGCGTGCACGATATTGTCGTGGTGCCAGGCACCCGCCTCCACGGGGTGCTGGGCACCGGCACCATCGGCGTCAACAGCTTGCACCGACAGGCGGTGGCCCGGGTGGCGCCGCCTCTGGTGGTCAGCGCCTGGGCCCCCGACGGCACCGTGGAGGCGCTGGAAAGCCAGATCCACCGGTTTTTAGTGGGGGTGCAGTTCCACCCCGAACTGCTCCTGGAAGCCGTGCCCGCGTGGCAGCGCCTGTTTGACGCCTTCGTCGCGGCGTGCCGGGAAGTCCGGAGGCGGAGGGTGGGTGCGCGGGAAAGCCTGGCGCCGCCGGGCCATGGACTGCCGGCACCAGCCCTTTCGGCGCCGGCCATGACCGCTCCCAGCCTCCTCGCCCCGGTTGAGGCGGCGCCGCCGGCGGGCGGCTTGGCGCCCGGAGCCTGCGGCGAGGACGAGGGGAAGGGATTGGCGGCAGGACCGGCCATCTCCGGCGGTCCCGGCGCATACCCCCGGTCCCGGCGCACACAATAGCGGGGCGGGAGGGCAAGCGCGTTGGATCGCCGCCATGAAATCCAAGAAATCTTGCAGTTCATCGCCGAGCATCCCGAGTCTTATGCGAGCCTGGCCGTCTGCCGCCGGGCCCTGGACCGGGGCCTAGAGCGGATCACGGAGCAGACGCTGCGCCAGCTGGAGCACTACCTCCATGGGGCGCCGGACGATGAAATCGAGGCCTACCACACGATCGTCATGTGAGTGCCCCAAGGCCCGGCGCCCTCGGCGGGTCTCGGTCTCGCCCGCGACGCCGGCGCCGCCCTGTTGACAATATCTGACGAATGGGATATGATGATACCAACAAAATTCTATATCCAGGGACGAACAGCACGGAGAACGCTTAATTTTGCCCGCAGGGCAAAAACGGGGGACCCAACGATTGTCCTGGGTACCGGCAACGGTGGCAACCCGCGGCGGCCCAGGGCAGAGGGTGAATCCCGGTAGGCCGGTACCGGCCGCCGGGTAGGGTCACTTTTTCGACCCGAACCCGCTAGCTAACCTCGTCAGCGTGGAAAAAGCGTGCGGAAGGCCGCCGAGGGGCGTGCGGCACCGCTCGCTTTTTGTTTTTTCTCCGGCTGGGCGGACGGTCGGCCGTCGTCAGGCACCTCCGCCCCGCCCGGCTTTTCTGAAGAAGGAGGCTCGCCTCGCCATGCCGGCCGAACCGTGCGGCCGAAAATCGACCCTGCGCTGTTCCATGGCCATTGATGCCCACGACCCGTGGCAAGGGAGGGCGGCGGCCCGGAAACGTCCATGGTTTCCGGGGGTCGCCTTATTTGTTGTGGAGGTGGACCGATGGCGCCTGTTGCCGTAACGGCTGGTGCACCGCCCGCGGGCGCGGGCGTGAGGACGGTGAAGCTGTTGAGTCCCACGGGCCATCTGGGGTTTACCCCCATCGAGCCCGACAGCTTCTGGGCGGGCGTGGCCCAGCAACCCGACGCCATTGTGGCTGATTCCGGCAGCTGCGACATCGGCCCCCACGCCCTGGGCGCCGACGAGCCCGCCAGCCCGAGGAGTTGGCAAACGCACGACTTGGAGCTGATCCTGACCGCGAGCCGCCGCCTGGGGGTGCCCATGATCATCGGGTCCGCGTCGGACACCGGCACCGACCGGGGCGTGCGGGAGTTCGCGGCCATCATCCGGGAGCTGGCCCGCCAGCACCGCCTGCCCCCCTTCCGCATGGCCACCATCTACAGCAGCCAAGACCTGGACCACCTGCGGCGGCGGGTGCAGGCGGGGGCATGGACCCGGGGGCTGGACGGCCGGGGCCCGCTGACCGTGGCGGACTTGGAGCAAACCGACAACGCGGTGGCGGTCATGGGGGCGGAGCCCATCCTCGAGGCGCTGCGGCGGGGGGCGGACGTCGTCATCGCGGGCCGGGCCTGCGACCCCGCGCTGTTCGCGGCGCCCCTGCTGCAGGCCGGCTTTGGCCCGGGCATTGCCTATTTTGCCGGCAAGCTGCTGGAGTGCGCGTCCTTTTGCGCGGAGCCCTTTGCGGGCAAGGAGAGCGTGCTGGGGACCGTGGATGCCGAGGGGATCGTGCTGGCCCCCATGAGCAGCTACCAGCGGTGCACGCCCGCGTCGGTGGCCGGGCACGCCATGTACGAGCGGGCCGACCCCTACCGGGAGTACTTGCCCGGGGGATACGTGGACATGAGCCAGTGCGTCTACGAAGCCGTGGACGAACGCCGCACCCGGGTGCGGGGCCCCCGCTGGGTCGCCGCGGACCGGTACACGGTGAAGCTGGAAGGCGCCGGCAAGGTGGGCGAACGGGCCCTCATGATCATCGGCATCCGGGATCCCCACATCCTGTCCCGCCTCGACGAGGCCGTCGCCTGGTCCCGGCGCAAGGTCGGGGAGCGGTTTCGGGGCGATGGATACCAGGTCTACTACCACGTGTACGGCCGCAACGGCGTCATGGGCGAACTGGAGCCCATCAAGGAGATCCGGTCCCACGAGGTGTGCGTGGTGGTGGAGGGGGTTGCGCCGACCCGGGCCGAGGCCATGGAGATGACCAACCTGGCCGGGCGCAACTTCATGTACGCCCGCATCCCAGGCCTCCAGGGCACCGCGGGCGCGGCGGCTTTTATGAGCGACGAAGTGTTGCCGGCCCGGCCGGCCTACCGCTGGACCCTCAACCACGTCATCGAGGTGGCGGATCCTATGGAGCTGTTTCGCTTGGAGATGGAGGACGTGGAGTAGCCGGCAGCGCCGGTCAAGCCAGACTGAAGCAGGAGGGATGGGCATGGTCCGCTTGGCGCAGGTCGCGACCACGATCCGCAGCAAGAACGCAGGCCCCGACTGCATCTCTTTTGATATCATCTTTCAGGATCCGGGCGTCTACGAGCGGGTCAAGGCCAGCGGCGCCCTGACGCCCCAGCGCATCTGCCGCCTGTACGGTATCGATCCGGAACGGCTGGTGTACTTCGGCGCCTTCGATCCCGCCCGGGCCTTCAAGTTTGCCATCCGCCGGGCCCGCCCCAGCGGCAGTCCAGGGGAAACCGACGTCATGGGCAGTCAGATGTACGCGCCCTTGTTGGACTTGGAGCTGCCCGCGAGCGTCCTCCCGTCCCCCGCGGCAGCGGGCCGGGCGGGCAAGACGGTGGCGTAAAGGCCTTGTGTCCCGGCGGCCCGCGCTGCGCAGGCCGGTCGGGAAGGCGCTTCCTTCCCTGGCATGCTTCGGGTAAACTAGACGGGAAGGGGGGAAGCGCCCATGACCCAAGGCAGCAACGGTCCCGGCGCAGCCCATCGGGGGAGCAGCCCGGGACCGGTCCAATCTTTGGCCTGGCGGGACGGCGCGCTGCACCTGATCGATCAGCGGCGGCTGCCCCTGGCCTTTGAAACCGTGATCTGCCGCACGGCCCGGGAAGTGGCCGAGGCTATCCGCGCGATGGTGGTGCGGGGCGCGCCGGCCATCGGCGCGGCGGCCGCCTACGGCATGGCGCTGGGCGCCCGGGAACTGGCGGAGCGCGGCGCTGAGGTGCGGGCCGGGCTGGAGCAGATCGCGGCGGAGCTGCGGGCGGCCCGGCCCACCGCTGTCAACCTGTTTTGGGCCGTGGACCGGATGCTGGCGGTGGCCGACGCGCATCCGGGGGCTTCCAGCAGCCAGCTCGCGGACATGCTGTTGGCCGAGGCCCACGCCATCGCGGCGGCCGACGCCGAGACGTGCCGCGCCATCGGCGCCCATGGGGCCCCGCTCCTGCCCGCCGGCGGCGTGCTCACCCACTGCAACACCGGTGCCCTGGCCACGGTCGACTACGGCACGGCCCTGGGGGTCATCCGGGCCGCCCGCGCTGCGGGCAAGCCACTGCACGTATACGCGTCCGAGACGCGCCCCTTCCTCCAAGGGGCCCGGCTCACCACCTGGGAGCTGTTGCAGGAAGGGATCCCTGTCACCCTCATCACCGACAACATGGCCGCCTACGTCATGGCCCAAGGGCTGGTCCAGAGCGTCATCGTGGGGGCCGATCGCATCACCGCCAATGGCGACGTGGTCAACAAGATCGGCACCTACGGCTTGGCGGTGCTGGCCAAGGAGCACGGGTTGCCCTTTTATGTGGCGGCGCCGGTGTCCACGCTGGATCTCAGTCTGCAGGACGGCTCGCAGGTGCCCATCGAGGAGCGGGATGCGTCGGAGGTCACCCACGTGTTGGGCCAGCGCATCGCGCCCGAGGGCGTGGCGGTACTGAATCCAGCCTTTGACGTGACGCCCGCGGCCTATGTGACGGCGATCATTACAGAATTTGGGGTTGTGCGGCCCCCGTATGAAGCCGGCCTGGCCCGCATCGCGGCCCAGGCCGAAGCGGGGCCTGAGGAGAGGAGAGCGGCAAGGGGATGAAGGAAGTCCGCACCCGGTATGCCCCAAGCCCCACGGGGTTTCTCCACGTGGGCGGGGCCCGGACGGCACTGTTCAACTGGCTGTTTGCCCGCCATCACGGCGGCACCTTCGTGTTGCGCATCGAGGATACCGATTTGGAGCGTTCCACCGAAGAGTCCACCCGGGCCATCATCGACGCCCTGCGGTGGCTGGAGATCGACTGGGACGAGGGTCCCGAGGTGGGCGGACCCTATGGCCCCTACAAGCAGAGCCAGCGGCTGGAGATTTACCGCAAGTACACCCAGCAGCTCCTGGCCGAGGGCAAGGCCTACTACTGCTACTGCACGCCCGAGGAGCTCAAGGAGCGCCGGGAGCAGCTGCTGGCCGCCGGCAAAGCGCCCATGTACGACCGGCGCTGCCTGCACTTGTCGGACGCGGAGCGGGAGCGCCTGGCCGCGGAGCGGCCCGCGGTGGTGCGCTTCTTGTCCCCCGACGAGGGCGAAGTGCGGTTTTACGACCACGTGCGCGGGGAAGTGGCCTTTGAGAACAAGGTGCTGGACGACCTGGTCATCCTCAAGTCCGACGGGTGGCCTACCTACAACTTTGCCGTGGTGGTGGACGACCACCTGATGCGGATCAGCCACGTCATCCGGGGCGAGGATCATCTGACCAACACGGCCCGGCAGATCCAGCTGTACGAGGCGCTGGGCTGGGAGCTCCCCGAGTTTGCCCATGTGCCCCTCATCCTGGGCACCGACCGCACCCGCCTGAGCAAGCGCCACGGGGCGGTGTCGGTAGGTCATTACCGGGATGAAGGGTTCCTGCCGGAAGCCATGGTCAACTACTTGGCTCTGTTGGGCTGGTCCTACGACGACCGGACGGAGATCTTCACCCGGGAGCAGCTCATCGAGTACTTCTCCTTGGAGCGGGTGTCCAAGCACGGCGCCATCTTCGACCTCAAGAAGCTGGAGTGGATGAACGGGGTCTACATCCGGGAAACCCCCCTGGAGCGCCTGGCGGAGCTGGCCCACCAGCGCCTGAGCGCGGCAGGGCTTGTGCCCGCGGAGCTGGACGACGAACTGCGGGCGCGCCTGGTGCGCATCATGGAGCCGCTGCAGACCCGCATCAAGACCTTGGGCGAAATCGTGCCGTCCACCCGGTTCTTTTTCACCGACGAGTTGGAGTTTGACGAGAAGGCCGTGAAAAAGTTTCTGTACCGGGACTATGTCCCGGACTTGTTCGCCCGCCTCATTGCCCGGCTCCTGGAGCTCCACCCGTGGCAGGCCGCGGGCATCGAGGGCATCTTTAAGGGCCTCGCGGAGGAGTACGGCAAGAAGCTGGGCGATGTGATCCAGCCGGCCCGGGTGGCCCTGACGGGGACGTCGGTGAGCCCGCCCATCCACGACGTGATCGACATCCTGGGCCGAGCCCGCACGTGCCAGCGCTTGCGGCGCGGCGCGGAGCTGGCCAAGGCCGCCCTCGCGGGGGAGGCGTCACCGGCAGCCCACGCGGCCGACGGGTAAGGTTCGGGGGCCGGGCCGGAGGGCCTCTCCGGTGGAGCCCCCGCCGGGCCCGCGGTCAACGGGAGCCGGCGCCATCCCGGTCCAAGGGACCCGGGAACAAGAAAAGGCACCTCATCCGAGGTGCCTTTTCTTTGTTGGCTGGGAGACTAGGATTCGAACCTAGACTACCAGGGCCAGAACCTGGCGGGCTGCCGTTACCCCATCTCCCAACGTGTGCCCTGGAACCAGGACCTATTGTACCACAGGGCTACCGGAGGATCAAGCAGCCCGGCGCGGTTTTGTGCGGCGCTCCGGGCCGGGGGTGCCCGCCGGCCGCGCCCTGGGGCCCGGGACACCGGCGTCCTCGCCAGCGGGCGGCGGCCACCCCGCGGCCTCCGCCCGCCGGCCGGTGCGGGCCTATTCCGCCTGGACCAAGCCCAGCAATTCCTGCACGTAGCGGGGCAGCACGAAGGCCGCCTGGTGCAGCTCCGGGGTGTAGTAGCGGGTCGCGAAGGGCAGGGGTTCCCCGGGTTTTACACGGGGTGAACGGGGGTCCGGTCCCTTGGTGCCCAGGGTAAAGCTCCACTCGGCCAGGGAATAGATGGGCACGACAGCCAAATACGAGTAGGCCCGGGGCGGGAAGGCGCGTCCTACCGCGGTGGAGACGTCTTTCACCAGCTGGGGCTGCAGGAAGGGCGACTCGGTTTGGGCCACCATGATGCCTCCATCGGCCAATGCCCCGTGGACGTCCCGGTAAAAGGCTTCCTGGAACAGGCCGACGGCGGGACCGATGGGATCCGATGAGTCGATGATGACCACGTCGTACTGGCCCCGCACCTGTTTCACGTATTCCAGGCCGTCGGCGATGATGATGTTGACCCGGGGATCGTCAAAGCCCGCGCTCAGCTCGGGCAAGTACTCGCGGCAGACGGCGATGACCCGTTCATCGATCTCCACCAGATCCACGCGCTCCACCGTGGGGTGCTTGATCACTTCCCGCACGGTGCCGCCGTCCCCGCCGCCGATGATGAGCACCCGGCGGGGGTTGGGGTGGGCCATGAGGGGCACGTGGGCGATCATCTCGTGGTACGCGAACTCATCCTTGACCGTGGTCTGCACCACGCCGTCCAGCACCAGCATCCGGCCAAGGGCGGGCGTGTCCACGATGGCGATGTCCTGAAACCGGCTCCGTTCCTGGTGCAGCACGCGGCTGACCCGTATGCCGATGTGCAGGTTTTCGTTTTCCTTCTCCTTCAACCACAGCTCCAACTATCCGACCTCCTTCTGGTTGTCCCCTTTCTCATTCGCTGTTGTCCGTCCATGTCCTGTCCCGGCTGCGCGGCGGGCAC
>Ga0079224_100000650_pt1 | contig 35498 bp, 35 predicted proteins | sample Stecom2015_FD_80414 | JGI IMG/M metagenome (GOLD analysis project Ga0079224, IMG submission 80414) | Agricultural soil microbial communities from Utah to study Nitrogen management - Steer compost 2015 | ecosystem: Environmental > Terrestrial > Soil > Agricultural land | place: USA: Utah... | reverse complement strand
GGAAGTTATTTGGTCAAAGCCGCCATCGTAGAAGATATTGACAATTAATCATTGGTCTGAGCAACTACGTATTGTGAAATTTCGAGCGTAACCGATTATAAAGTCAAAAATGATGAAGATTCTTTGGATAGAATTAAATCCATTATGTGCAAAATCGGGGATTATGAAAAAGCCGGATTTAACCGTGTAGAACCCGTAAAACCTGCGCTTGATGAAAAAGAAATCTATGGGATTCTACCCATTTCCCGAGCGGAACAATATGATATGTACGACATCATCAAACGTTTGGTGGACAATTCTGAATTTGATGAATACAAAGGCGATTACGGAAAAACTTTGATTTGTTGTTATGCGAGAATTGACGGTTGGGCGGTCGGAATTGTTGCGAATCAAAGAAAAATTGTGAAATCCAGAAAAGACGGAATGCAGTTCGGAGGTGTAATTTATTCGGACTCAGCGGATAAAGCAACGAGATTCATTGCAAATTGTAATCAAAAGAAAATTCCTTTGGTGTTTTTACAAGACGTCACCGGATTTATGGTCGGTTCGAAATCGGAACACGGCGGCATCATCAAAGACGGAGCAAAAATGGTGAATGCCGTTGCGAATTCAGTCGTTCCGAAATTTACGGTTGTGGTTGGAAATTCCTATGGTGCAGGTAATTACGCAATGTGCGGAAAAGCGTATGATCCGAGATTGATTTTCGCCTGGCCTTCAGCTCAATTGGCTGTAATGGGTGGCGAACAAGCGGCTAAAGTTCTTTTGCAGATTCAGGAAGCGACTTTAAAGGGCAAAGGTGAAGAAATTGACGAAGTTAAAAAACAAGAATTACTTAACGAGATTACCGAGCGATATAATAAACAAACCAGTCCTTATTATGCGGCAGCGAGGATTTGGACAGATGCTGTCATCGACCCGCTGGATACCCGAAAATGGATTTCGATGGGAATTGAAGCTGCGAACCACGCACCTATCGAAAAACCTTTTAATTTGGGAGTGATTCAGACTTAAGAAAAAGAATTAAAATTCTCATTCTTACTTCCAAAACTCATCTCCCCAATCATCCAAAACCGGATCTTGGTGCACTTCTTCTATTTTCTGAAGTTGTTCTTCAGTTGCGATTTTTTGGATTTCGGCAAATAAAATCCTTTCTTCAAAACGGATGTGCTGATCCAATTCTTCTTCGATTAGACTCAAAGCACGCTTTACCTCTTCTTGATCGTTGAACAATCTTTCCAATCTACGATGTTCGGCTATTGCACGTTTTTTTTGCCTATCGTCATCGGGAAGTAAAGAAAACATGTATTTTTCTTCAGATTCGAAATGAGGTTTTTGGTAAGATTCAAAAAACCAATCCGTATATTTTTTCATGCGTTCCGGCTCCACATTTCTCCTAAATCCTTCTCTGATTTTCCAACAAAGCAATAAGCCGAAATGGTGGTCTCGACTGAATTGTTTCAAAGCCGGGTGGCGTTTTATGGTTTTTTCCATTTTTATTGTATTGTGTATAATGTAAAATTGTATATTGTAATTTACTGATTTAGAAATAATTGAATTTAAAATTCACTTTATTTCGATTTTGTTAAAACTTCTAATAAAATAATTACATGATTGATTTTCGGGTCGCGTGCGCCGTATAGAAGTGTTATTTTTTGTTTCTCAGCGATTGTTTGGATCCGTTTTAATTCCTCTTTTTTATCGTTCAATTCCTCTTTGTATAATTCTGAAAATTCGTCGAAACGTTCCGGTTGGTGGTCAAACCATTTCCGGATTTCAGTTGAGGGTGCGATTTCTTTGTTCCATTCGTCCAATTTCGCACGAATTTTTGAAATGCCGCGTGGCCAAAGTCTGTCGACCAGAATCCGATAACCATCATCGGGCGAGGCTTCTTCATAAATTCTTTTGATTTGAATGGTTTTCATTTGAATAAAAGAGATTTCGAACATTATTTTATGCTAAATCGTCTATAATTTTCCTTTTGGACTATTTCAAATAATTTCATTCCGAAATAGAATAATACCAATATTTTAAAGACTTCAAGTGTAACGTAATAATAGTGCATATTTGATTCGACCAATTCATTTCCCTGAATAATCAAATCGGCTCTGGAATTGAGTTCAGGAAGTATAAAAACAGTTTGAACCAATAAGATGACAGCTGTGAGATAAAAAGAGAAGTGCTTGAGTTCTCTTGCTGCTACCAAAATAATGAGGATTAATGCCGCAATTATCCACTCTGCAATATTTAGTGCGCCAAAAACGATTTTACCAATTCCCAGTCCGATGGGAAGTGTAACGCCCGGCGCCTGAAATTTGAGCCAGGCTTCTATGAAACTGATACCCAAAATCAACCCTATCCAAATAAAGGCCAGGGCTATGGAAATTTTGACTGATGTAATCATAATAATGGAGTTTGCTGATTGTTTTTTCTGAAATAATCAATTTTCAACTGAAACATTTCTGCCATACGATTTCCTTGCCACTTGGCAAGATCTGCCTTCTGCCCTTCAAAAAGCACATCAACCGTGCCGAAAAATAATTCGAGCCAACGGTCGAAATGTTCTTTTTCAACGGGAAGTCTCATGTGCGGTACAAAAGGTCGTCCGGAATAAGTGTGTTGTTCCAACAAAATTGTTTGCCAAAAGCGATACATTTTTTCCAAATGTTCCGGCCAACGGTCTTGGATTACTTCGTCAAAAATATGCCCAATCAATTCATCTTCACGAACTTTCCCGTAAAAAGTATCGACCAATAATTTTACATCTTCAACTGTTGTTATGTCTTTTTTTTCTTCCATTTTCTTAATTTTTTATCGAATCAAAACCGATTCTCCTGCTTTCAATTTCATGGCCAAATCATAAACCGTAGTTGTTTGAAGCATTTTTTTGAGTTCACTTCGAATATGGATGAATTCGTTGTGCAAAGGACAAGGATTTTGGGAATCACAAGAATTCAAACCTAAACCACAACCTTCGTAAACGGAATTTCCGTCGATTGCGGAAACAATTTCTTCTAATTTAATTCCTCGTACTCGGTTGGGTTCAATGTAAAATCCACCATTGGGACCGGTTTGAGAACTTACGATGTTGTATTTGGTCAAAATCCCCAATAATTTTGCCGTAAATGCGAGCGGAGAATTGGCGTTTTCTGCGATTTCTGCAACTTTAATTCTTTTTCCCTCCAAAGATTGGGTAGTAATGTATATTGCTGCTTTGATTCCGTATTCGCAGGACTTTGAAAACATGCTTTAGATAATTTATTGCAAATTTAGAAATTAAATCATTTAAGACAAAATTGTCTTAAATTAAATTTAGAATTGGGTTTGGATTTTAAGGAACTAAAAAAGGGTTTTGATGATATAGTTCAAATCGTTGAAAAACGACCAATTTTGTACGTATTCTTTATTGATAGCGACTTTTTGTGGCCAAAGCACCTCATCGTTGTATTTGAGCGGGTTTTCTTGAAGTTTTAATAGCTCTTCTTCATTTCTAAAAGCAAGTTGTGCGGGACCTGTAATTCCGGGTTTAACCGTCAAAATTATTTGATCTTCACCCTTTAATTCGTCAGCATACCCGGGCACGTCCGGTCGTGGACCTACGAAACTCATTTGTCCTAACAGTATATTGAAGATTTGTGGAAGTTCGTCTAATTTGGAATCACGAAGGAATTTTCCCACAGACGTAATTTTATGAGTTTTAGAATTTGTAACATCCAGATTATACGTTCCTTTCATAGAGCGGATTTTATATATCAGGAAGAATTTTCCTTCTTTTCCTACTCTTATCTGGGCAAATAAGCCAAATCTCCCCGTATCAATTGTTGAAATCAATATCAAAACCAAAATCACAGGCAGCAACAAAGGAATTAAAATCAATGCCAGCATGTAATCCAATAAGGTTTTGGCCTCCATTATTGTTTGGGGAAATATTTTCTCACGTTCAGTAGTCGTTTAATTCTACCTACGATACTTGGGTCATAATTGGCATCTTCTTCAAAATAACCGTAACCATAGCCATAGCCATAACCATAGCCGTAGCCATAACCATAGCCATAACTGCCATTTGCCTGAAAATCATTTAATACCAATCCTATATTGGCTACTTCCTTCTCATCATATTTGTCAGAAATCCCTTTTAAAAGGCCGCGGAAAGTATAATTAAATCTTGTAACATACAGTGTAGCATCTGCAAAACGCATTAAATCAAATGCATCTGCTACCAATATGGTTGGAGGTGTGTCCATTACAATAAAATCATATTGGTCTTTAAGGTCTTTCATGAGATTATCCAGCGCTCCTGAGAGTAAAAGTTCGGAAGGATTTGGTGGAATGGGTCCACCTGTGATTATATCCAAAGATTCCAGTTTGGTTTTCTGGATTACTTCTTCCAATGAAGAATTTCCCGACAGGAAATTGGAAAGTCCTTTTTTGTTGGTTAATCCAAATTCATCAAATATTCTGGGTTTTCTCAAATCCATCCCAATCAGAATGGTTTTTTTCCCGCTCAAAGCCAAAGCGGTAGCCATATTCATGGAAACAAAGGTTTTTCCTTCTCCACCAATTGAGGAAGTAATAAGCAAAGTTTTATTTCCCCCTTTGTTGACGCTATTTTTAAAAAGGAATTGCAAATTACTTCGGATGGCTCTAAAGGCTTCTGCCACTCCGGATTTTGGACGTTCCAATACTACCAGAGGATTTTCATCTGAATTGTTTCCGATGGTTCCCAAAAAAGGAATGGAAGTGACTTTGACCACATCCGGAATTCCTTTGATTTTTGTATCTAAAACCTCCCGAAGAAATAAATAAATTGTGGGCAACAGCAATGCAAGTCCTATTGCCATCATTAGATTGCTTCTTTTATTTGGCGAAATCGGTCCTTGACCTAAATATTTGGCAAAATCAATTATGGTAACATCCGAAACGTTGGAAGCTATGGAAAGTTCTGCCTGACTATATCGAGTTAACAATTGGTTATAAAGTGCATCATTTACGGTAAAACCTCTGGCGGCATCCACAAATTTCTTTTCTTTTTCCGGCAAATTATAGGCCCGACTTTCAAATTCCGAAAGTTGTTGGTTAATTGCATTCAACTCTTGGTTGATTTTATTCCGACTGGTGGAGATTAAATGTTGGATATTTGATTTGGTATCGGCAATTTTTGTGTCCAATTCTCTGATTTCACGGGAATCGGGCTTGTAAAGCAACTGAAGGTTATCCCGCTCAATTTCCATGGCTCTCAGTTTATTTACTTCAGAAGAAAAATTTCCTTCTGTAAGTCCCACCACCTGTAAATCCATCATTCCTTTGGATCCCGCTTGGTAAACATTGTTACTGACGGAATTTAACGCATTTATCTTTTCTTGGTATTCTATCCTTTGTTTTTCCAATCCCTGAATTTCCCCCAATATTTGCCCTTTTTCACCTCCGAAATCATAGATTTTTTCACGTTTCTGTAGATTTTGGTATTCGATGGAAGAACTGTCCACTTTGGCTTTCACGATTCCGATTTGCTCCCCAATGTATTCCAAGGTTTTTTTAGCCATCAGATTTTTTTCGGCTAATTCATTTTCTTGTAATAATTCCAATGATTTGTTTATGACATCTATTGCTTCCTGCTGTGAATAAGAAGTTTTTGACATACGCATGATGGAGCTTCCTTTTGAAACCGGCGCTACACTTATCCCACTTCGCACTCTTGAAGCCGCTACATCTAAATTTGTCAGCACAAAGGAATATTTATCTTCAGGGTTAAAAGGAATACTTCCATTCGAAATTTTAAAACGGTAATGTTCACCTGAAATCCACTCGCCTGGTTTCACGGTTTCCGGAAATTCCACTTTCACGCTTTTCCCTAAAATGGTATCTTTGGAATAATTGTACAAATGATTGGCAGACAAGGACGTCAAGGGGATAATCTTAAATAAATCCTTGTTTATCTTCTTTATTTCCAGTTCTATACCTAGGACTTGGTTATGGGTAGTGTCTACTTCTACCCGGAAAGGCGAAATATCTTTATATGTATTGGATTTTTTAAAGGTGCCTTCTTCTTTATAAGCAATGTAGGCTTCTGTTTTTTTGGCGACTTCAAAAGAATGGGAACGTGATTCCAATACTTTTGTCAAAATATCGATTTTTCCGCCGGATCCTCCCCAAATGAAGTTTATTGAATTACTGCCAAAATCTGTGTTTCCGGTAGATCTGGAGGAAACATTGAAAGTAGATTCTGCCATATAGACCTTGTTCAAATACCAATTGTTGATATAAAAGGCTAAAAAACAACTAAAAATTAAACTAAGTAAGTACAAAGGCCAGTTTCTGAAAACACGAGGTAAAAACCGGTCTATTTCAAAAAACAAGGCTTTGCTTTTCTTCTGTGGCGGATTATTTTGATGGGTCTGATTTTCTTGCATAATGGTATAAAAACATAGTTCTTATAAATTTTTGAAGAAGAAATAAATACCAATAATGGTTGCGATTCCTCCAAATATAGTGGTAACAGTCTGAATCGGATTTAAGCCAATTCCCCATTGTTTTTGCCTTCTGGGGTTTACGATGATTATATCATTGGGCTGTAACCAGAAATATTCGGAATTCATAACCGATTCTTCAGTGATATCAACTACGGCGCGTTGAGTTCCTTCTGGAGTGGTTCTTAAAATATGAATATGGTTTCGGTCTGCCACCGGGGTTAAATCACCTGCCATAGCAAAAGCCTCCAAAAGGTTAAAGTCATATTGTGGTACAAAATAATTTCCAGACACTGCTTCACCTACTATAGTAAAATTGATCCCTGGTAAATTAATTTCAATGTAGGCAGCTTCTTCCTGATAGATTTTATAGAATTCCGACTCCACTTTTTCTCTTGCTTCCTCAAGTGTGAGCCCTGCCAGATATATTTTCCCGATACGGGGAAGTTCTATGTTTCCATCTTCCTGAATTCTGACGCTTTTCCCCGTTGTACTATTTCCTCCTGAATTTTCTGCAGAAACTGTAAAGTCTTTTAATTCAGACAAATTCAACCCGTCTCTTACTGATACTCTGATGTTTAACATATCACTCACCTGAAGATGATAAACCGGTCGATTGTACTCAATCATTCCGTTTTCGTTTAGCTTCAACTTTTCATCGGGCTGAATATACTTAATGTCCTTTAATGGGATGCATGAGGTGGTGACCACCAGAAGCAGAATGCCTAATAGGTATTTTTTATGAGGTTTCAAAGGTTATTAATTTAGTTGGCAAATATAATGTTTTTCAGTTTATTAAATTTCTTGATTTTTTTGTTTTATCCTTCGCGAAAATAACTCCCCAAATACCAAAGGCAAATAGGAAAGTAATAGTGCGCCGCAAACAAGTAAAATCAACATAAGACTGATATTTACATGACGAATCCAATACGCAAACACTATCAATAAAATATTTGAAAAACAAATAATAACCGTAGTCTGAACATGTGAAAAACCTAATCTCAAGACCCTGTGGTGAATATGATTCTGATCCGCAGAAAATGGCGATTTCCGTTTCATCAACCGGATTATAATCACGCTCAGAGTGTCAATAATGGGAACAATCAATATAGCTATGGCCACAACGGGCGCGCTTTTGATCATCACGTAGGGCATGGAAGAAATATCTATGAATTTAATAGCCATAAAAGCGATTAAATAGCCTACAACCATGGAACCGGTATCACCCATGAATATTTTGTATTGATTAGATAAATTAAAATGCATAAAGGCCAATAAAGAACCCAAGAGCGCAATGGCTAAAAAGCCCATCGAATAATCAAAGAGTCTGAAAAATATAAAGACGAAACAAAGTGATATTAATATCCCAACTCCACTTGCCAGTCCGTCAATTCCATCTATTAAATTGTATGAATTGATTATAATTACTATGATGAAAATAGTAAAAGCCACACTTACCAGATAAGGCAGATCATAAATCCCAAAAAGTCCGAAAAAACTATGAATTCTCACATCGGATCCCGCTACGATAAGGAATGCGCTAATGATTTGTGCCACGAGTTTTTTCCTCGGTGCGACTACGAGCAAATCATCCATGAGTCCGATAAAGAACAATAATACGAGTGCCGATGAAAAAAAAAGAGTATGCGAAATCATTTCAAATGCAAAAATGGATGAGACCACCGTTACTGCAAAATAAATGGCGACACCGCCCAGCCGGGGCACCTTCCGCACATGTGAACTTCTTGCACCCGGCACATCCATAAGCTGCTTTCTGTAAGAAACTCTTATTATTTTAGGGATGGCAGTAAAGGTCAGTAAAAAGGATATTGAAAAAGAAAGAACCACTTTCAAGTAAAGGGAAGAATAACCCAAAAAATTAGCGATTGTTTCTAAGCTTAAATTTTTCATACTTTTTCATTCCGTTCAGGGCCCAACAAAGGGTATAATAGGTTGATTTTGGCAAAGATAAATTTAAAAATTTAAAATATACGGCAAACTGTTTACGAAGAATCCTGAATTTGTTCCGGGAATAAGAAGATTTCCGGATTCTGTAGATGGCCAGAGGTTCTTTTATGGCTCTTGCCAGGGGGATTTTTTTCAAAACTTCCAGCCACATGGCGTAATCTTCACGCATATCTACTTCGGGAATTTGTACTTTTCCAATTCGCCCCGAATCATACATGGAGGTAAGCATAGGAATCGGGCAGTTGTACAAAATCCGGGAAAAATCTACATTGTCTTCCGCTATAAAGTCTTCCAATAGCGGGTTCATATCTTCATCATTGCGTTTATAACTCGCGTAAACGAGTTCTTCTTGATTCTTGATCAAAAAATTTATAGCGGTTTCCAGAAAATGGGGTAACCAGACATCATCACTGTCAATGAAAGTGATAAACCTGCCTCTCGCATTTTTTAATCCTAAATTTCTTGCTTCGGCCGCACCGGAATTCTGTTTCAATTCCACCAAATGAATTCGCGGATCGTGATATTCATTGATTATTTTTACCGAATCATCTTTAGAACAATCATCCACAATCCACCATTCCCAATCGGTATAGGTTTGAGCTAAAACAGACGCAATGGTTTCGGCAATATACTTTCCTGAATTATAGCAGGGCGTGATGATGGAAACAGTATGATTCATTCTTTATTTATTACTAAAAAAACCATAAGGCACCCTTTTGTTGAGAGAAGTGGTGTAATTTCCAAATCCTGAACGGTCTCCCCAATTATTATAAAAATTGATATACAGCAAAATAGTGTAGGCTGTAAAGGAAATATAGACAAAGTTTTTTAAACCCTTACTGTCCCTCAGTGCCATTACCATTCTCGGCACCACAAAAATAATATATACGGTGTAAAAACCCGGTAGTCGTGCAGCAAAAATCCCTTGTCCGAAAAAGAAATAAATCACCACGCCGAATATGTATAAATTTCGGAAATAGCCAAACAAAGGGTCTTTTTCTGAAATCTCTTTATTAAAAAATAAAATCGCAATGATGGTCAAAACTTTCACTATATCTCCCAGAACCCCTCTGTCCATCAGTTCATTTACATAATCATTGTAAGTTTCCGCAACACCAAAAGGCATGAACTGCATAATGCCATCAATGAGAGAACTCAGACCTATAAGATTAATGATGATGGCTCCTATAACTATTAAAACAATGGTCAGATTATTAAATTTAATTTTTACAATCCAATAAGCCAATATAAAAGCTACTACCGCTTTATGAAACAGAAAAGCAATGGCAAAACACAATAAAAACTTCCAAAGCTTACGCTCAATTATGTATTTGATGGAAAAAAACATAATGGCATTTGCCAAACCCTGTCTTACGTGTACATGTTCTTCAAATAAGTAAGTTGGTATAAAATACATCAGCAAAGCCATCCCCACATAACCGCCGTATTTGTAAATCGTAATGGATTTTAAAGTCAAGGCAATCACCGCTATGATAATCGTAAAACTGGCGTAACCAAGTCCCAACGAACTAACGAGTTTATTTAGAAACATGTAACCATATTCCATATCTACCATTTCTGCCAAATAACCCAAATCTACAAAACTGGTAACCGTAGTTCCTTCAAAAGCATTCCAGTAAGCCAGCCAATCCGGACTCAATGCAAACGCAAACCCTGCCGTGAGCATCATCATCACAATGATGAAATAAAACCAGCGTTTACCCGGTTTTTCATCTGTACTGATTTCATAAATAGAAGTAATCAGTATCAGAATCGCCATTAGATTATAAATAAAACTCATGCTTTAAGTCCACTGAATTAATTTATGATGGACAAATCCCATCAAATAAAAAATTTCTTTCTTAATCGGCAAAGAAAATAAATAATTTTCATCGAACCTTTTGTATTTTATAATTTTAATTTTGGAAATCTCATAAATCTTCAACTGGTTCTCCAATTCTTCCAACATTTTTTTCTTCAAATTTTTATCTTTCACATAAGCGACATACGCCAAAAAAGAATAATAACCCTGAAATATAAAAAAACGCTCAAACTCCTCTTTCCTATGTTTAAAAGAACTTTTTTCAAAAGCCTCTTTCACATTTTGAATCGCCATAAACATATCCAATCCTTTTGCTGTATGGGTTTTTGTTATAGAATTTTGTCGTTCAAAATATTTATAAAACGGCGCATTGATTTTCGCAATTATTTTTGAATCCAAAACCAATTTAGGAATCAGCTCAATGTCCTCAAAATGAATCTCTTTCTTGAATCTATAATTCTCAAATAATTCTTTTTTGAATAATTTATTACAAGCAAAACAAGCCATTTCCCCAAAAATACTAAAGTCTTTTTCCAGTTCAATTTTTTCCGGTAATTGTGGAGATTGCGGCAAATCTCGGAAAGCCTCTCCCCTTTCGTACACCTTTTCCAAATCACATAAAACGATTTCCGCGCCATGTTCCACCGCTTTCGCGTACATTTTCTCAAACATTTCTTCCGAAACAAAATCATCACTGTCCACAAAACCAATGAATTCACCACTCGCTCTTTCCAAACCAAAATTCCGGGCATCGCTCAAACCACCGTTCGGTTTTTGAAATGCTTTAATTTTATTTGATTTTTCGAAAAATTCCTCAATTATCTTTTGAGATTCATCTGTCGAACCATCGTTTACCACAATGATTTCAATTTCATCCAGCGTCTGATTCAACAAAGACTTCAAACACTTTTTCAAATATTTACCTGTGTTGTAAACCGGAACTATGACGGAAACTTTCACCATTCGCTCAAAATCTGGTTGTATTTTTCCACAATAATCGACTTGGAAAAACGTGATTCTATACTTTCCTGAATAAATTCCTTGTCGTATTTCTTATCGCTCAAACGCTCGATTTCGTTCGCAAACCCCTTCACATCATTGATTGGATAAATCTCACCATTGATTTGAGGTTGAATAATTTCATCAATCCCACCCGGACAATCATTTGCCAAAGCATAAGTTCCACATGCGCCGGCTTCCAATAAAACATTTGGAAAACCTTCATATCGGGACGAAAGCACAAACAAATCGGCTTGTTGTAAATACGGAAAAGGATTCTCTTTCCTTCCCAAAAATTTTACATTTTCCAATCCCAATTTTTCTTTTTGTGCTAATAATTTTTCCCTGTCACGACCTTCGCCCAAAATGTGCAATCGAATGGGTTTATCTTTTAAATGTTTAAAGACATTTAGCAATAAATCAAAGCCTTTTCTTTCGGACAAATTCCCCACTGCCACTACATTTCTGAACGATTCGTCAAATAATTTTTCCGCAGAAATCATTTGAAATCGAATAAAATCCAAATCAACCGGATTATTTATTTTCACAATTTTATTGGGCTGGATCTGAATATTTTCAATCAAATCTCTTTTCATATCGTCCGATTGCGCAATGATTCGGTGGAAATTATTATAAAACCGGTAAAAAAACTTGATTTCTTTTCTTTTCACATGCTCCGAAACGACATTGGTTTCTCTTGCCACAAATTTCGTTCTTTTGAAAAACGGAATAAACGGCGCCAGAAATGCACTTACTTCGCCCCAACCGCCAAACACTATGTCGGGTTTTTCTCTTCGAATTAATTTTAACAAAGAAAAAACCGCATAACGAATCCGGTTGATTTTTAAATCCAGAATCCGAACATCCGATTTTAATAACTCCAGCGGCATTCCTTCTTGGCTAAACAAAACCAAGGTTGGCGAAAAACGCTTTCGGTCCAATTCGTTGCAAAGCGTGAAAATTACCCGTTCTGCTCCGCCAAAAGTGAGTCCGGGCAATAAAAAATATATTTTTTTGGGTTGATTCAAATCTATTTATTTTACACCTTTCATTATATAATTCCACAAATATTGCCAGAATGTGGGATGGTACCAAATCTTGCTTTCCAATTTCGGCTGTTTTAGCTGAACATTTCCATTTATTATATCCAAAATAGCTTTTTTCATCAAAGGAATTCCGGCAGCGGTCTGATAATAAGGATAGGTAGTGAAATTATCTTTTTTATCCGGTTGAATTCTTGATTGATACAAAATTCCGCCCGTATCCACTCCTTTATCGACCAAATGAACCGTTACACCACAATTTTCCAAATCCCGGTTTACCAACGCCCAATAACCGCCGTGAATTCCTCTGTAACGAGGTGTAATTCCTTCGTGCGTATTGATAAAAACCGAACCCACAGCCGACAAAACTTTTTTGGAAACGATACGACAACCGTTGACAATCACCACATCTGGGTTGATTTTTTTTAACAATTCAATTGTTTCCTCTGCGTTTACGCTCGAAACATCTATCAATTTTTCCGAATCGATTTCGGCATCATTTAAGCCTAATTTCCGGATGACCCTTTCTTTTTGTTTTTGAGAAAAATTTCTCAGGACGGGCAAGATGAAAATTCCAAAAGCAATTTGCCCCAAAACATGGAACCAACCGAGTTTTTTGGCGCGGTTTTTCATGATGGTTTTCATGGGTACCGGAATTTCCCGAATTACTTTTTCAATCTCTAAATCTGCTTTCAGTCCGTTGTACATGAATCGGGAAGAAATTGCAGGTCCTGTCAACATCACGATTTTAACGCTCATAATTCGCTTTATAAAGTTCCACAACCTCTTCCATATTACAGGATTTCATTTGGTATTTTTCCTTTAAAAAAGCATAATGTTTCAGGATTTCTTCCAATAATTTGAAATTAATTTCCTGATTTACCCCAATGTCATGCGGATGAAACCAAAGATGAAAGATTTTACCCTTTTTGGCAGCATGGTTCATTTGGTTTTTAATTCTTCGGATTTTCAAAAAGTCAAATTTCTTTTCTGATTCTTTGAAAGGCCGTAACCACCGACTGGCTCTTATTCTATAAAGATTTCCGTCTTTTATGTCCGATAAATCTTGGCAGTGGTGATTACCCAAACAAACAAAATAATCCAAATAACGAACGGCTCTTTTTAGAATTCCTTCGTCTGCCCCTCTTGCAGCCGAATGAAACCAAGCTTTTTCGGTTCCTCTGTAAATTTCAATCCCTTTATCGGAAAGGACTTCCAGATAATCCGGATTGATTTGGTGACGCGGAAACACAAATGATTTCAGTTGGATTTGGTTGGCTTCCGCAATTCTTAAGGAAGCGTCCAAATCGGCTTCAAATTCTTCTTTGTTTTGTCTTTCTTCCAAAGCGTAATAATGTGAAAATGTATGGGTTCCGATTTCATGTCTGGAATCTGCTTGTACCATTTCGATTAATTTTTTACCGAAATAATATCGGGAATCATTTTGTTGAGATTCTTCTATATAACCGTTATAGGGCGATAAATTAGTATCCAAATAATTCGGTTTCATCACTGGTAGAAATTTATTCAAATCCTCATAATTCTCTGAAAACATAGCCCCGACAGTGGCAAAACTGGCATGTACATCATATTTCGCAAATAATTCCAGCATTTTGGGAATCACTTCCCATGCGCCTAAAACATTAGGTCCATATTCTTCAAAACTGAATTTATCGCGTATTCCCCAAAAGAGTTCGAAATCAAGTGAGATGACAAACAATCCTTGCGATTCTTTTCCCATTCTCATATTTGATTGTTTATATAACCATCGGTAGCTTTTTCACTTTTCATTGTTCGAGCTGGATTTCCCACCACAATCGAATCGTCTTCTACGTCATTTACCACATAGGAATTCGGAGCGATTAGAACATTATTCCCGATTTTAATTCCGCCCACAATTACGGCATTGGTTCCGATCCATACATTATCACCAATTTCGGGAACACCTTGTTTTTCACCCCGATTGGTTTGACCTATGGTCACGCCATGTGCCAAGTTACAGTTTTTACCGATTTTGGCTTTGGGATTGACCACAATGGTTCCCCAATGCCCCAAATATAAACCGCCGTCTATTTTTGTTTTGGCTGAAATCTGAAATCCGTATTTAACTTGGTAACGTCTCAACATCAAGCGGTAAAAAATTCCCATCGGACTTTTGGATGAAGTTTTTTGGGATTTTCTCAAATAGTATAGGAATAATAACCCCGGGTCAAAAAATACTTTCCAGAGTGTTACCTTCTCGTATTTTCCGGTTTTCCTATAATAATCTTGTTGTAATATGGTTGGCATGTTGTGATAGTTCGATTATAGTAATCTGCAAATTTAAGAAAGCTATTTGGATTTTTGTTTTACCAGCTTTTTAAGAATCTTTTGGTTAAAAATTCTCAATGCGCTGAATTGTTTTGTTTTCAGAAAGAAATAATAGATTTTACGCAATGGAGTGGCACATAAATAGAATTCGGAATCCAATTCGTTGGCCATTTTTTTCAAGTTTTCTTTATTTTGTTTCCATTTGAATTGATTTTCCAAAATACCCGAATTTAAAGAGGACTCCAAAACATCCCACAAAAGCGTAAAAACGGCTTTTTTGGCTTGTGTGCTTTCAAATCTCTGTTCTTTTCTGAAAATATTTAGTTCATCAAAAAAGTAGAAATAATTTTCAAACGGATGTTTTTTTATGCTCAATGATTGGGAATTGTATTCATAATGATACTTCCCGAAATCCAAAAACATAACTTTTTCTGTATGTCTTAAATAATGGATAAAAAATACAAAATCCTCACCATAGGACATTTTTTCATTGAATCGGATTTTGTGTTGATGAATTATTTCCGAACTAAAAAATTTGGCGCAAGGTCCGCCGTTATTGAGAATGTTTTTATAAATAATGAATTCATCTATATCGGTTTTTAAATCAAAATTCTGATTTCCATATCCCGCTTTTCTTTTGTTCATCCTGATTAAATCGGCGATTAAAAGTTCTTTTGTATTTCCTTGGTAAGAGGAAAGAAAACTTGATAAATAATCTGGTTCCACCCAATCGTCTGAATCTATGAAAAGTATAAATTTACCTTTTGCATGGTCGATTCCTTGATTTCGGGAAGCACTTACGCCTCGGTTTTTTTGGTCAATCAAAAGGATTCGCTCCTCCTTTCTTTCATAAGATTTCAGGATATCCAATGAATTGTCGGTCGAACCATCGTTTACCAAAATCAACTCAAAATCTCTATAATCTTGGTTTAAAACCGAATCTATACATCTGGACAAATATTTTTCCGTGTTGTAAACGGGAATGATAATGGAAATTTTCATTTGATTTGAAAGGTTTAGATTTGGTTGATGATCTCTTGTATTTCTTTTACGGAATTTTCCAAATTAAAAGGTGGATTATAGGCTTCCAAAGCTTTTTGGTATTTTATTTTTGCATCTGAGTCGGTCAAAATCCTTTTCATTCCTTCGTAAATTCCTTCTTCCGAATTCTCCACTATCAACCCCAATTCCCCTTCATTTAACATTTCCCTAACGCCCGAAACATCGGTTGCCACAATGGGTTTCTGTAAAACGATTGCTTCGTACAAAACGGTTGGAAATCCTTCGTAGCGAGAACTCAAAATAAAAAAATCGGCAGATTTGAAAAACGGATAAGGATTGTCTGTAAAGCCCAACATTTTAGCTGTTTCATCTACTCCCAATTCGGATTTTAGCTTTTTCACATTTTCAAAATCATATCCGTCACCCACGATTAAAACCCAATGGTTAAGTCCTTCATCCAAAAGTTTTTTATGTACTTTCAATAATCTGTCAAAACCTTTTTGCGGAAAAACCGTTCCGACAGAAACAAAAACAGGCACATTCTGATTGAAATCGTATTGATTTTGAGTTAATTCTGCTTTGGAAAGAATTTCTGAAGTATCTAAAGGGTTATAAATCCGAACGATTCGACTTCTTTCGTCCTCATTTCGGGCCATATTTTCAAAATCGCTTTGGATATGTTGTGAAATCACCATGATTTTATCGAATCCGAAGAATTTTCGGATTTCCTCGTCGGTATAATCATGGAATTCGGTTTTACGCAAATCGTTGTGAATCCAAACGATTTTTTTGGAGGATTTTTGGGGTGAATTGAGAATATCGTCGCGCATTCCGTGGATAGCGGCAAATTCTACATCGTATTTTTTTCCTTTCAAAATAAATTTATACAAAAGAGAAGGGAAAATTTTGAGCAACTTTTGATAAATCACCCGAAAAGCTTTTTGGGGAATGTCTTTTGGGCGATTGGTTGTAATCATTTCGCCTTTGTTCAGGTAGAAAACATTGATCCAATCCGGGATTTCGGCCAAATACTTTCCGGAATAAAGATTTAGCAATAGATCAATTTCATATTTATCGGCGGGCAAATTTTTTAAAAAAGTAGCCAATACTTTTTCTGCTCCGCCATGGCGCAAAGAACCGATTCGTATGAGGATTTTCTTTTTCAATAGGTTTGATTTAGATTAACAAAACAAATTTTGTTAAAAATTATAAGAAAATAAACTTTTTACGATATTAATCTGTGGAGTCTATACAGAAATTTGCAAATATGAAAAAAATATAAATAGAAAATTTTTGAAATTTCGCACAAGAGGTTTTTATTCCAAAAATAATTTTTTCAGATTTCTGTATTTCCACCATTCTCTCTTCATAGTGGGACGCTCGACAAAAATGAAAAACAAGGCACTGCAAAGAAGAATAACAAAAATGGTTACAATAAACTTAAGTACAAAATCAATATAAAAATTATCCCAAAGGATTTTGTCGAAATAAAAATTGTTTAGAAATAAAAACATCACACGCTGATGAAGCATATAAACACTATAGCTCATCCCTCCTATGATGACTATCCATTTAAGTTCCAAAAACCGTCGTACATAAATGCTAAATTCCGTTGATAGGATAATACCCGTAAAAAGCAACAACCTCCAATACATATTTTCTCCACCTGCAAATGCAAAATATAGGCATACCAGGGAAATAAAATCGAAAATCAAAGAAGATTTTATTTTTCCTTTGTAATTATAATAAATATCTGCAATCAGGAATCCTAATATAAAATAATGAATATATTGAAAAATATTTCTGAATTCGAAATGAAAGATATAATTGACAGCCGAACTCAAAAATAAAGTAAGCACCAGAAACACTACTCTCCTTATATGGACCGGTAGCTTAAAAATCATGGCAAACAAAGGCGCCAAAATATAGAATTGTATCTGCAACTCAAATGTCCATAAAACGCCGTTGATTACAGGAAGCAAAGGGTCAAACAATATGTTGTGCACATAAAAAAATGAGGCCAAAAAATTACTGACCAAATCAGAAAAACCTCCCTTTTCTTGCGAATACAGATTTAATAGAAAGAAGACCGTCAATAAAATCAGATAGGGTGGCTCCATCCGTGTCAGTCTCCTGAAATAATACTTTTTTAAATTTATTCCCCGTCCGGTTTCGGTATAGCTTTTTACGAACATCAACCCGATAATAAATCCCGTAATGGAAAAAAACATATAAATGGAAGATGCATAAAGATCAAAGAGATCCATTCCTATGAATTCCAACTTGGAACCCTCAACCATCTTGTCTTTAACTATATAGTACCTTACAAAATGGTGGTAAATAACCGCAAAAATCGAAACGCACCTTATGCCGTCTAAATACTTTATGTAGTCCTTAGATCCATAAATTCTTTGGAGGATTTTCATTAGGATACTTGGTTTTTATAGATTGGTAAACGGCGCAAATTTAGAAATTTTATTAAATTTTAAATTATTTTGGAGTGCCTAAAGAAATTATTTTTTCGTTTTTCAGGTAGTCAATGAACAAATCATTGAATTGCTCAACTGCATCTTGGTTCAAATGGTTGGAATCGTAAAAATCCAAAGTGTCGTTGAGTTTTAATTCACCCTGAAAATTTTTATAACTCCCATACGAGTTCAAAATCGAATCAACCTCGGCGTTATTGGTTCGGGCATCATACAATTTTTGTGTAATAGGTGTCTGAATCAATAAATAAGGAATATCTTTTTCTTTCAAAAGACGGATATTCCTTTCTAAATATTTGAGTTGTGTGGAATTTATTTCCCATGGTCGGACTTTCTCTTCCAGATAAGGATTTTGTCTGAATTCCGTTTTGCGCAAATCGTTATGAACCCAAACGATTTTTATAGATGACTTTTGAGGAGAATTCAAAATATCATCTCTCAATCCGTGGATAGCAGCAAATTCAATATCGTATTGTTTGTTCTTAAGAATATATTTATACAATAGTTTTGGAAACTTTTTGAGTGTTTTCTGATATAACACTCGAAAGGCGTTCTGAGGAATATCTTGTGGACGATTGGTCGTAATCATTTCTCCTTTGTTGAGATAATATATATTGATCCAATCGGGAATTTCAGCTAGGTATTTACCCGAATAAAGATTTAATAGCAAATCGATTTCATATTTGTCAGATGGCAAATTCTTCAAAAAAATTGCGAGAACTTTTTCTGCACCACTGTGGCGTAAAGATCCGATTCGTATGAGAATTTTCTTTTTCAATAGGTTGGTTTTTAAGAATCAGGCAAATTTCAGAATTTAATTTGCAATATTTAGTTTTAATTTATATTTTTAAATTCTAATTTAATTTTAAACCTATTAAACTATGAGAAATCTTTCCAACTTTCTCATAAGGAAATTGACTTTCGCTTTCCTTGTGTTAATTGGGGTATATGTATTACCTCAAATTCCAAAATCTTCATTTTCGATTTCTAACGGCTCTACAGTAAGTAGTTTGAATTTTCAAAATACGAGTGAAAATTCACCTACTAGTTACCTATGGAGTTTCCCTGGTGGTGTACCTTCTGCATCAAGTTTAGAAAATCCAATAGTAACTTATTCTTCCGATGGTATATATACTGCATCTTTGGTTGTTACAAATGCTAATGGAACTTCTACTTCTACTATTACATTTGAATATTCAAATGGAAATATAATAGATTTAAGTACAGGTAGAAATGAGGATGGCACACTAATGGCCACAACATCTGTTATTGATCCAGATTGGACGCATATATTGCCAGATAATACTGAATTGCCAGTATTTACTAGACATACCTATACTGGATGGTATAATGCTCAAATACCTCCTGATAATTCATTAAGAAGTGTTTGGGTAACCTCTGACACAGCACCAACGGAAATTTTTTACAAAAGTAAGACGTTTACAATCCCAGAAAATGTCTCCAACGCAAAAATGTTATTACGTTCTCTTTCATTTACAAGAAATTGGACATATTTGGTGAAAATTAATCCTGATAATTCTACCGATGAAACTCTCATAACTCAAACCACTTGGATGAGTGATGGTGCTAAAGGATGGTTTAATTCCCGCAGTCCTTTGGTTGATAATTTACCAATTGCTCCAGGGACATACTATTTAAAAATCAGAGTTGTTTCTGGTGGAGCAGTAAGAAATTCAATGGATGTAAATGGTTTTGTAAACTATTCGCTTTTTGTTCCTCCCTCAACGAATTTCGAAGCAAGCACAACTCAGGCTAATTCTGGGACACCTATCAACTTCAGCAATTTAACGCAAGGCTCACCAATTTCATTTGAGTGGAAATTTTTTGATGGAACAAATGTGATTCCATCAAATTTAGAAAATCCGGTAATCTCTTTTTCTGAAGAAGGAATTTACGATGTGGAATTAAAAGTTACTTACGCAAATGGTCTTAGCTCAAAACTTTTAATTGAGGATTATATAGAAATAACTAACCCAGAAATTGATTATACACTTGCTCCAAATAGTTACATTTTTGACCCATACCAAGATGAATATGATGGTTTATTTATTCCAGTGAAGAAAGCCTATGATATATGGAAAGATGAAAATGGTTATTTTAATCAACCAATTACAAATGGAACCTTAACTGCTTCAATTTTATGGCAAGATAATCCAGGACTTATAAAATCTAATCCAGCAACTCAAAATGATGAATTTGACCTAGAATTAATTGGGAATTTGGAAAATTCTAAAATTAAAGTAATTGTTGATAAAACAAAAGGAGAAGGTAATGCCGTAATTGCATTTAAAGTAAATGGAATTATCAAATGGAGTTGGCACATTTGGGTAACAGATTCACCTGATATTGGTGCAAGTAATCATGTTTTGGAAAACATAAATATGAATCTTGATAATGAATATTTTGCACCGACATTTATGGATAGAAATCTTGGCGCGACTTCTAATCATTTTTTAGGAAACGAATGGAATAAATCTGGTGGATTGATGTACCAATGGGGAAGGAAAGACCCCTTCCCTTCATTGGTTTATAAAGATTATACATTTTATGAAGTTGAAGGAGAAATAGGACTAGTAAAACATAAACATTCGAAAAGTAGTAATCTAAATACAATCGATGATTATGTGACAATTAGACCAAATTCAAATATTAATGAAAATTTAAAATTTGCCATTCAAAATCCATTTAATTATATATATACAACTGATAATTCAAACTGGTTTTCTGCAACTAATAATTTAGGCCCAATTCCTGGAGATTCTTCATTTAATCAAATGTTTGACTTATGGGGTGATAATTTTGGAGGGAAGAGAGGCGGCTATTTACCTGGAAATGCAAATTACAAACCCTATCCTCTAAAATCATCCTTTGACCCTTGCCCACGAGGTTGGAGAGTACCTTCTCATAATTCACAGCAAGCTACAAGGAATTATTTTTCACCTTGGGGTAGATTTAGTAGCTTTAATGACGATAACTTTAATAGTGGTACTACTACAGAAATTATTGACCCTAATATTAATGGAGGTAAACCTGCTTCTTATATATTAGCAAATGTTGTAAATCCTAGATTAGAGGGAATAAAAATATATCCAGGACTTGGAGTAGATTTTAGCGGAGTTTCAAATAGAAATATTGGGGTATATCCATTAACTGGAGGTTTTGAACAATATGGTTCTGGAATACCATATTTCCAAGATCCTTTTTCAGAATCAAGTTTATGGACCGCTACATCATATAATAATAGTGCAAGATCAATGCATATAGTAGCAGATTACGCTAGATTGGATCATACTCCTTATGGATTAAATACATTTCATCATGTAAGTAGTACTGCAACACAAATGACAAAAATGGCCCAAGCTGTAAGGTGCATTGCCGATCCTAACGACGGACACCTTCCTAATTTTTCGACCGAATATATTTTATCAGATACCACAAAAAGAAATTATACAGTAGGTTTAGAAAATCCAAATAGTTATATAGTTCCAGATAACTTGGACATTTTGAACATTCCAATTTCTAAAGCATTTTCTGTTTATAATCAATATTTAACTGATAGAGAATGGCCATCAGGTGAAATGAACACAAAAGTTGTTTGGACAACAAATACCTCTTTAATAAAAAAGGTTTCTTTAACTAATGCAAATTTAGATAATCCAAATAATGGTTTAATAAAGATCGAATTTGGTGAAAATAATCCTAAAGGAAATGCAGTAGTTGCTTTAACAATAAATAATAATATTATTTGGAGTTGGCATATTTGGGCGTCTAATGATGATCCAACTTTAAATACAATAACTTATACAAATGAAGAAGATTTAAATGTATTAAATTTTGTTAATGCGACGAAAAGTGGAATTACGCCCATAACAACAACTTTTATGGACAGAAATCTTGGAGCATTAGAAGCCTTTCCTACCATAGAAGATCAAAATACACCTTCATCCAATGAAATTATGAAAATCGAACAGTCAGGTGGTTTGCATTTTCAATGGGGAAGAAAAGACCCAATTCCAACATTCAATAATGTTGGAAGTGGTAACTATATGATATATTTAGAAACTGAAAAAGATTCAAATGGAAACTCTATTTATGGAAATTCAGTAAATGCTTCAGATTATTTAGATAATTATACAACAGAATATTCAATTTACGGAGCTCCTTCATCATCAAATAGAATGAAAAAGGTTAATCAAAGTTTAAATTATTCCGTCCAAAATCCATTAAATTTCTTGTATCATCAAGGAATTTTTGAACCTTCAAATTATTTTCAAATAAAAGATTGGATTGCTGATGAAAGAAATTTAGGTGAGAACAGATGGGGTCATGCAAATAAAAAATCACCATTTGATCCTTGTCCTGATGGGTGGAGGGTTCCAGATGTATCCTTTACTTTTTTAGAATCTAATACTATTCAATTTGGTTCAAATATTCATTCTGGAGCAATTGGTTCATCTCCTTGGTACAATAAAAAAATATTATCTGGTTCAGGGGCAGAACAAAATAGACATCTAATTCAAAATGCATTCTATGATATCGATCCAGCATATTATGAAGGCAAACTGATTAATGGTTACGGTTGGATATTTAACGACCCTAGTTACCATATTGGAAATTACCCAGCGACTGGAATAAGAGGGTATGTTGGAAACAACCATATTTCAAATCATAATACTTCAGCCGGCATTTGGACATCATCTCTTAGTGATTCGCAGTTTGGATACGCTATTGGTTTACATATTGGAATTAATCCAAATAATTCAAAAGGTAATTTAAAATCTGGTGGTGGTTTCTACCCTCAAGCAGGATTAAATGTTAGATGTTCAAAAGATGAGCCTATGTTCAATTATTTGAATAATGATGAAAACAATAAAAATAATGAAGAACAAATGTTAGATTTAGAAAAAATTACTGTTTCTAATGAAAATGATATTTTTTACCCAAATCCAGTTTTTGATTATTTATATACACATTCTAAAGACCAATTAGAATTTAAAATTTACACATTGAATGGTGGATTAATTAAAAGTGGTAAATTTAAAAATTCGAAAATAGATTTAATTAATCTTGAAAAAGGAGTTTATATAATAACAATTTATAATTTAAATAATCAAACTCAATTCAATAGTAAACTAATTAAAAAATAAATCTAAGGGGAGAATAATAAATTCTCCCCATTTTTTTATTTTTGCAATTACTAATAAAACCAACTAACAATGCCTAAGTTTCAATATTTGAAGAATACTGTTAAAAGTATTAATTCACAAATTCTAGAAAATAAAACAAAATTTTTTCTTGCTTTTTTTAATCATTACATTTCAAAAAATACAATAAAAGAATTTGTATTTTTTAAATTTCCTTCAACAAAATTTAAATATTCTAAAGTTGTTTTAAAAACCCGACCAAATACAATTGATTTTTGGGTTTGTTTAGAATCTTATGAACCAGATCTTACCTATTTTCTAACGGATGTAGTTAATGAAAAAAAAGGAACCTTTATAGATGTTGGAGGTCATATTGGAAGATATTCAACCTTAATGGCAAAACAAAACTGGAATGTTTTTGCATTTGAACCAATAAAAAACAATTATGATATATTATGTGAAAATTTGAATTATAATAATTGTTCTAAAAATGCGATAGTTTATAATCTGGGATTAGGAAATGAAAACATTGAAAAAACTATCTATTTTAATGAAAAAGAAATGGGCGAGGCTTCCTTAATTCAGCAAGATGAACAAAATCAGCAAACAAAAATAAAAATTGTAAAGTTTGATGATTTTATGAAACTTAAAAATTTCGAAAAATTTATAATAGTCAAAATTGATGTTGAAGGTTTTGAAAATGAAGTTTTAACAGGAATGAAAAATTTCCTAAAAACATATAAACCTATTATTGTTCTAGAATTATGGAAAGATAATTCAGATAAAATATCAACATTACTAAAAGAAATTGGCTACCAAAGACTACATATCTTTTGGTTTATTAAAGAAACTCATCAATCTCTGATTGATCCCATGTATTTGTTGTATTCTAAAAATAAAATGGGATATGAATATGTTTAATTAACTTTCATATACTCAATAAACACCTCATTAAATCTCTCGACTGCTATCTGATTCAAATGGTTGGAATCATAAAAATCCAAGGTATCGTTCAATTCCAATTCACCTTGAAAATTTTTATAGTTTCCGTAGGAATTTAAAAGAGAATCTATTTCTGCATTATTAGTTTTCGAATCATACAATCGTTTTGTGATAGGTGCTTGAACCAATAAATAGGGAATGTTTTTTTCTTTTAATAAAGCGATATTTTTTTCCAAATAATCGATTTGCGTAGGGTTGATTTCCCATTCGCCTTCTTTCTCTTCTAAATACGGATTTTCTCTAAATTCTGTTTCGACATATCCACCTTTTATATATCGATCTTCCCCTTGAACTAAATCTTCTTTGAAATTGTCATTTAGTCCCAATAGCTCACGAAATGTTCCATAAATAGCAGAATTAACAGAACGAATGTTTCTCAAGTCCCAAAGAGTTTTATAGTAATAGATATCCATTTTATTATTGGCCGCCAAATCGAGAGAAGATTCCACACCGTCCAATCCCAAAACGCCCGCATAAGATTCCAAAACCACCAATTTGGGATTCAGTTCATCTAAATATTGATTCAGTAAAATATTGGTCTGCATAGGAGATTGGGAACTGGAGCCTAAATTAAATAACTTCAACCCGTGTTTCTCAAAGACCCTGTTATCAAATCCTCTGTAAGCATGTGAAGACCCCAAAACCAAAATATCTATATCCTGAAATTTAGGAATTTCTTTTACCCTTGTGTTCAAATGACCATAACAACCAATGCAGTTCCGAACATTTTTGGCCATGAAATCAGGCATTAAAAGACTCCAAATACATAAAACCAGCACATAAAAAACCCCTGCGAAGAAGATAAATTTCGAGAAACTGACTAAAAACTTTTTCATGGCTTAAAATTGAAAATAAATAAACGGACTTTCGTGGGTTTGCATAAACAGCCCAATCAACAAAATAACAAATGCGTAAAAACTCCAGCGAAGCAATCGAGGTTGTTTGAAAAAGGTTTTTTCTATTCCATAATTATGCTCACGTCCCACCCATTCTACAAAAACCAAAAAGGCTATCAACACCAAGGTTGCCAAAGCAGATTTGTTGAGCGTAGGCATCGACAACAAACTGGAACTAAACATATTTTGAATGTAGGAAAAAGCGTGGGACACAGATTCAGCACGGAAGAAAATCCACGCAAATACAGCCAGATGAAAAGTAATAAGCATCTGTATCCCTTCTTTAATTGACGGAAAAATTCTGCCTTTTGCGACAACGTCCAAATTATTCCGGTTGGTTTTCAAAATGATGGAAGGCAGAATGAACAAGGCGTTCAAACCTCCCCAAACAATGAAAGTCCAATTGGCACCGTGCCAAAATCCACTGACCAAAAATATGATGAATGTATTGCGTATACGCATCCAGTTTCCGCCCTTGCTTCCGCCCAAAGGAATGTACAAATAATCCTTAAACCAAGAAGATAGAGAAATATGCCACCTACGCCAAAATTCGGCAATGTCTCTCGAAAAATAGGGAAAATTAAAGTTTTTCAATAAATCAAATCCCAACATTCTGGCGGTTCCCAAAGCAATGTCTGAATACCCCGAAAAGTCCCCATAAATTTGGAAGGTAAAAAAGATTGCGCCCAGAAATAAATCACTTCCAGAAGCCGTGTCCGAATTGGCAAATATTTGGTTGGCATAAATCGCAGCATTATCGGCAATGACCATTTTTTTAAATAATCCCCATAAGATCTGACGCAATCCATCTACCAAATTTTGGTAGTTGAATTTCCGGGCTTTTTCAATCTGTGGCAGTAAATGCGTAGCACGCTCAATTGGACCGGCAACCAAAAGAGGAAAAAAGCTTACAAATAAGGTATAGTCTACAATATTCCGGGTCGGCTTAATTCTGTTATTATAAATATCAAATACATAAGACAATCCGTGAAAGGTATAAAAAGAAATTCCGACCGGTAAAATGATATTCAAAGTGGAATAATGGGGTTCAAAACCAAAGTTTCGAAGCAAATCTGCAAAAGAGTCAATAAAGAAATTATAATATTTAAAAAAGCCCAGAAAACCTAAGTTCAACCCGACAGAGAGTATGAGCCAAGTTTTGCGTGCAGCTTTGTTTTGAGAGTCATAAATCTTTAATCCGGAATAATAATCCAAAGCGGTTGAGAACGCCAAAAGAAAGACAAAACGCCAATCCCAGCAACCATAGAAAAAATAACTGGCTGCGAGCAGAAATAAATTCTGCCATTTGTAGGACTTTCTGCCCAATGCCCAATAAACCAAAAATACGATGGGAAAAAAGATGGCAAAAGAAAAAGAATTAAACAACATAGGTCGGGAATAGGTTTATAGTTGGTTTATAAAATTGAATGCCATTGTTTCAATCGTTCTTCTTTTTTCCATTTTGCAGATTCTTCAAAACTTGATTGGTTTAATTCGGCTAAATGATCAGGATTATCAATCAAAAATTGTAATTTCTCTTGAAATTGAACTTTATCGTGCATCGGAATTAAAAATCCATTGTTTTCATTGATTATATCGGCTGGTCCATATTTACAATCGTAAGAAATGAGCGCATTACCACAAAACATTGCTTCCACCAAAACCAGCGCGAAAGCTTCTTTTTTAGATGTAAAAGTAAAAATCTTGGAACGATTTAATACTTCTAAAATCTCTTGCGAATTCTTTTCTCCTAGCAAAATGACTTTTTCTTCTAGGTTTAATTTTTTTATAAGATTTTCTAAATTTCCTATTTCTGGTCCGTTTCCAATGATTTGAAATTTCCAATCAGCCGAATCCGTTTTCACGAATATTTCGATTAATTCAGCTACATTTTTGTCCTTATCCAATCTTCCCACATAACTGATCCAATTTTCTTTTGAAACCTTTACTTCATTGGATTCAAAAGGCTCCCCAATAATGTTGGGAATCAAATATGTGTTGGAATTTCGTTGAGAATAATAGGCATTAGCTGGCGTATTAACTGCTACTATTTTCTTTAAGTTATGAAAATATTTTTTCTTGAGAGTATTAAAAACAATTCCACCCATCATATGATCGGTGTGTTCCCAAGCAATCGTTTTTGAAGCGTATTTCTTATTGAATGCCAATTGCGCAGACAATTTGTACATACAACTTACGATAAGATCGAACTGTGAATGATTTTTTTTCAACCAGTTATCTAAGGTTTGGGATGCCCCAAAATCATAAAAATAATTTTTAATATTATTTCGTTTGGGCAACCATTTCAGGTATTTATCAATTGAAACATTCACTTTGGCGAAAGCCCAATGTTTAAAAGAATCGATAAATACCAATTTTATGCGAGGATCTAAGTTATAAAACGGTTTATGTTTGGCCATCAAAACCAGAATGGTTATTTCATAATCCTCAATTAATTCATTCACCAAATTGACCAAAACCCTGTTGATTCCTCCGGGTTTGAATAGTTTATAATAAATAAAAAGTAGTTTTTTCTTTTCTTCCATTAGATTTTAATTTTATAATAAAGAAAAGAAAAAGGCGCAAGCAATATTGAAAGGATTCCGAAATATTTTAACTCCCCATTCAATTCTTTCAATGTTTTTCCCGAAGCATAAGCATAAAGCTGATAACCCACCAAATTCCGGATCAAAGCTTTGGGATATGAACAAAGTTGTTTACCGTAATTATTCAAAAAAGATAAATGTCCCAACATCAATCCATAGCGGTTTTTTCCGCTCCATCGCGTATTGGAGACAGAAGCCGCGTCATTTTCGTCCTTGTGATAATTCCGGATGATTTTGTTGATAAAACGGGTTTTGATTCCACGAGCATCATAAGTATTGAAAAAAACACTTTGCGGAATATAAATTCCTTTTGGAATGTGAGAATAATCAAATTTTTCCAATTCCCGGTGATAAGATTTCGTGATGAACATTCCGTTTTTATCGCCTTTCACTTTGTATTTATAGCGCATCTCAAAAATACTTCCGTCAAATTCTATTGGGTACAAGTCGCCCACTACTTCTCCATTTTCGTCACCGGAAAGTCCCATGACCGAAATAAATTCGTCTGGATTGGGAGTTTTTTCCAATTCATTTACCAAAATTTCAAAAGCATTTGCGGGATAAGAATCATCCGAATCCAAAATAATGAAATAGGGAGTTTCCACTTTTTTAATTCCTTCAAAAACTGTATGAAATTTATGTTGATTGGAACTATAATAGTATTCAATCACAAAAGGGCTATGCGCTTGTAAATCACGTACCAGGCTTTGTGTTTCATCTGTCGAGCCATCGTCCATGATGATCCATTTAAAAGCTTGAAAGCTTTGATTCAACAAAGATTCATAAGCTCTCTCCAATGTATGGGCACGGTTAAAGGTGGGCGTTACGACCGTAATTTTTTCTTGAATCATTTCTTTAGTAAATATTGATTTTCAAAAACTTCCATTACCTGATCATAAATTTGTTGCGAATTAAATTTCTCCATCGCATTTTGGCTTCCTTTCCGGATTTTTTCTACCAATTCCGGTTCGGTCATAAATCTTTTCATCGCTTCGTAAATTTCGTCTTCATCAAAATTAACCAAATAACCATCCACTTCATGTGCGATCATTTCGGGGACTCCCCCAACGTTGGTAGAAATAATGGGAATTTCCAACCCCATGACTTCACCGATTATCAACGGGTAAGATTCTGAACGGGAGGGCATTACAAAATAATCCGATTTAGCGACGTAAGCATACGGATTTTTCTGTGTGTCCAAAAGTCGGAATGTCTTTTCTACGCCCGTTTCAAGAATTTGTTTTTTCAAGTTTTCCATTTCATTTCCACCGCCCACAACGGCAATGGAATGCTTAAATCCTTCATCCAATAATCTTTTGTGAATTCTGATTAATGCGTCATATCCTTTTCGGAAATGCAATCTCCCCACGGAAGAAAAAACAGGATGGATTTCATAATGAACTTCTAATTCTTTGGCTTTATCTTTGGCTTCCTGAATGTTGATCACGTTGTAAATTACTGAACTTTTGGGGTAAGTCACGCCGTATAAATCGGTTATGACTTGACGGGTTTGTGCCGAACCGAAAATCATCCAATCAAATTTTTTCATCAGATTGATGCGTTTCATCACCCGATTTTGGTCTTTGTCATAACTTACATCGGTGTGAAACCAGCCTATTTTGCGCGATTTTTTATTGGGCGAATTTAAAATCCATTCAAATTCGGTATAACCGGGTGCTACTTCCAAGTCAAATTCTTCCTTGAGTTTGCGGTTATATAAAACCGACGGAAATTTTTCATAAAAAGCCAATTTCAATCTTCGGCTAACCAATTGGATTTTATAAATCAAAGGGTTTTTTGAGAAATCTTCTTTTCCCTTTGCAATCTTTATCAGCCGAATGTGCTTTGGAATTTCGGTTCGAAGTTCGCCCTGATACAAATTCAACAATAAGGTAATTTCAAATTCGTCTTTGGGTAAATTTCTGAGTAAATCCAATACCACACGTGGAACGCCACCCATTTCCATAGAGCGGAGACGGAAGAGGATTTTTATTTTTTGAGGTTGGTATTGGGTAATCATTTAATCTACTTTTGCACCTAAATTTCTGTATTGATCTTTGAAGCAATCTGACCATTTTTTCCAGTTTTCAAATTTAGCTTTATTTGTTTTTTCTTTATCGAGAAAGGATTCAATATAGTCATCTGAAAAATCTTTTGGATAATTTTGCATCGAATCAAATTTTCCCTCTAGCCAAGCTTCATTTAAAATAAAATTAAATTCATGGACATCAAAATCCACTGGGTATAAATGAAAACTATTGGTCGCGGATGATTTGAAAGTGGTTTTGATGATTTCTTCTTTGAAATAAGTAATGAAATGGGCAGATTTGTGTTTTACATAATAGGAAATGGCATTTCTGATTTGTTGTTTTTCATTCACGGATTCATTGAGATTTTCCCAAGTTTTCAGCCAATACTCTCTTTTATGAATTCCGGAAGAAATACTTATGAATAAATAATATTTATAGAATTCGTTTTCTGATATGAGTTTTAATTTTTTCAGAATTGAATAGAATTTAAATTTATTGGCAAACAACCAATCCATCAAAATGGGATTCAGCGTAAACAGATTAATTTTCCGTTTATTTAAATTTTGGGAAATTTGGGTGAAATTTTCATTTTCCAATTGCATTCCATTCCATCCTAATTTCAGCAAATTGACATTGTACCGATCCATTTCCCGGGCTATTTCGTCTAATTCGATGGGCGCAACGAACCAAACATCATCTTCAATCACCAAAATGTATTCGGTAGATTTTTTTGCTACTTCATACCAATCTCTTGAGGGAATTACTTTGGAGATTTCCTGTTTGTTTTGAATTTGTTGAGATTTTTCTTTGTATTTTTTGGTGTGGATTATTTGAACATTGGGATGTTTTTCCTCAATTAGTTCTAAATATTTTTGAGGGGTTCCATCATCGATTATTTTGACTTCAAATTTTCCCGAAACATGTTTTTCGATGCTTTTCAAACATCTGTCTAAATAATGCGGACGATTGAAGGATTTGATTAAAATACTTACCATAATTAAGTTGCAATTATTGATTTTAAAATAAATTTCAACCGTTTTGGGAGTGAGAGAAAACTATAATCTTCTTTTCCTTGGAGCATTTTTTTAAATTCATGTACAGGTTTGATTTTGAATTTGTCTTTATAAATATAATACAGCAAATTATTGCGGTGTTGTATTAAGTTTTCCAATACAATTCCTTCAAATCCGTAATGGTCAATCAAACCATTTAAAGTTTTCATAGAGTTTTCGCGTTGTTTGTATTTATCAATAGAGCTAAAAACCCCAACATTTATACGGTAAGCGGCCATCACTTCTTTGTGGTAATGGATTAGACCTTTTTTGGCATTGAGCATGTGCATGGCGTAATCTCCCAGCGGCAAATCTTTTCCAATCGAATAATCTAAATTGTGGTTTCTTACCACAACCGACAAATTGGGGATGAAATTATTTTTTGCTAAATCTTCTATTTTTAATTCCGTGTTTAAATCCATTGACGGAAACTCGTCTAATTTTTTTCCGTCCGGCGTAATGCGTACAGCTCTATGAAAAGAAATGTTATAATTGGGTTTTTCTTCTAAAAAATCAACTTGTTTTTGCAGTTTTAGAGGATCTGTCCAATAATCGTCTCCTTCACAGATGGCTATGTATTTTCCTTTGGCTCGCGGAAAATTAAATCTTGACATCAGTCCGCGGATTCCTTGGGAATATTGGTTTTCATTTTGGAATACCGGTTTAATAATATCAGGAAATTTTTCCTGGTACTCTTTGATGATTTCCTGGGTTTCATCGGTAGAAGCATCATCGTGAATCAGTATTTCAAAAGTGAAATCGCATTGCTGCATCAGAATTCCGTCCAAACATTCACGGATGTAATGACCGTGGTTATAAGTTATACAAGAAATTGAAACGACAATATTATCCATTTCTTTTTATTTTTAAATTTATCTCTTCTAATCTTTTAAATGTTTGATTCAATACAGATTCTATTGTATCTCTAAGAAAGATTTCGCCATTATAAACCGACATTACAACAGAAATGAGCGGATTTTTAATTTTACCTTCCATTATTTTGAAGCCAATTCTTGTTCATTCACCACCACCGAATTTGCCGGAACATCTCTGTAAATCACACAGCCGGCTCCTATGATGGTATTATCACCAATGGTCACGCCTTTCAAAACGACAACATTACTGCCGAGCCAGCAGTTTTTGCCGATTTTTATGGCTGCTTTGGTGAAATTCTTTTTGTCAATTTTCAATTCCAAATCCGATTTGTCATAGGCATGGTTATGGTCATACAGCTTTACGCCTTCTCCAAATAGGGTACCATCGCCTATTTCTATGGATTCCAAGCAATTAATCGAACAATAATTATTCAGAAAAACGCCGTTACCCAGGTTTAGTTTTGCACCTTTTCCTACCCAAATATTGATGTAATTTCTCAAATCGGGATTTTCACCAATTGAGATTTCTGATTCTTTGGAAATATGAATTGTACTGTAATTTCCTAATTTTAAATTATTTCCTTTCACAAATGCTAAAAGGGTATTTCTATTCGTCGAATTTAAAATTTTGAGCAGAATTCTATTTAAGTTGTTCAATATCATTTAGAATCTAGGTTGATACATTTGCAAATATATAATTTTAAAGTATTAGCTAGATTTATATCTTTGCGCACACAACAGCAAAACCTATGAACAAAATTACCGAAGTTGTCAAAATCTTTTTCGCCTATTTGGTTAGACCTCATTTGTACCCCGAATTAGGCAGAAAAATCATTAAAAATACTTTTCAAAGAAGTTCCGCGATCAAAGGAAAAGAAGACGCAGAACTTTGGTGTGCTAAATTGGCCATCAGTCAGGAAGAAGCCATTCAAAAAATCACGGGATTGACCGATTTTCCTAAATTAAACGGGGAATTCTCCGCTATTTTGAAAAAAGCAGAAGAGGTGGAACAATCAACCCCTGTCAAAATGGGCGGTGCCGGTGCTTTGGATCTGATTTATAATGTGTGCGAATTCTCCCAAGCCCAAAATGCTTTGGAAACCGGTGTTGCTTACGGCTGGTCTTCACTGGCAGCTTTGCTATCTTTACACAAACGAAACGGAACTTTGTACAGTTCAGATATGCCGTATTTGGGAAAGGACAATGATGTTTATGTAGGTTGTGTGGTGCCGGATGATTTAAGAAAAAACTGGAAATTATTCCGTTTTGCCGACCGTGAATCCCTACCCAAAATTTTCAAAGAACAAAACGAATTTGATTTCATTCATTATGACAGTGACAAATCTTACAACGGACGTATGTGGGCTTATAAAACTCTTTGGGACAAAGTAAAGTCGGGCGGAATTTTCATGAGTGATGATATTTCCGATAATTCGGCTTTCATGGATTATTGCCAGCAAAATAATCACCAACCTATCATTGTTGAATTTGACGAAAAATATGCCGGAATTATTTTAAAATAAACTTGAATTAATCATAAATTTTTCCAAATCACTAAATTTACCGAATGAAAATTCTTATTACAGGCACAGCAGGATTTATAGGGTTTCATCTGGCAACGAAATTAATTGCAAGAGGTGATGAAATTGTAGGACTCGATTCCATCAACGATTATTATGATACTCGGGTGAAATATGGTCGTTTGGAAATGACCGGAATTGAAAAAGATGAAATCGAATACGGAAAATTAATTCAAAGTAAAACGCATCCGAATTACAAATTCATCCAACTAAATCTTGAAGACCGGGAAAATTTAGAAAAACTTTTTGCCGAACAGAAATTTGACAAAGTCATCAACCTTGCGGCGCAGGCGGGTGTACGATATTCGCTTACCAATCCGCACGCTTATATGGATTCGAACATCATTGGTTTTTTGAATATTCTGGAAGCTTGTCGTCACCACCACATCAAACATCTGACTTATGCGAGCAGTTCAAGTGTTTACGGTTTGAACGAAGCGCAACCTTTTTCAACCAAAGACAATGTTGACCATCCGGTAAGTTTGTATGCGGCAAGTAAAAAATCCAACGAATTGATGGCGCACACTTACAGTCATTTGTTCAAAATCCCGACTACAGGACTGCGTTTTTTCACGGTTTACGGCCCCTGGGGAAGACCCGATATGGCTTTGTTTTTGTTTACCAAAGCGATTTATGAAAACAAACCGATTGATGTTTTCAATTATGGCGAAATGCAGCGTGATTTTACTTTCATTGATGATATTGTAGAAGGAATTATCCGTGTAAACGACAATCCGCCGAAGGAAAATCCGGACTGGAACGCGAGTTCAGACGATGCTTCGGTTTCTTCCGCACCTTACAAAGTTTACAACATCGGAAATAATAATCCTGTGAAACTGATGGATTTCATCACGGCACTGGAAAATAAAATCGGGAAAACCGCCGAGAAAAATATGCTGCCGATTCAAGCCGGAGATGTTCCGAGCACTTACGCCGATGTTTCGGATTTGATCCGCGATTTGGACTATAAACCCCAAACTTCTATTCAGGAAGGAATTGATAAGTTTGTGGATTGGTACAGGGAGTTTTTTGAAGTTTAATATTTCATTATGCCCTTTGTTTCTCCTTTGTGAACCTTGTGGTTTTATTTACCACTAAGGCACAAAGATTTCCACTAAGTTCACAAAGAATAAATAATAAGATTTTAGATTTTTGAATTCACAACTTCACGAATCAACAACTTTACAGATTAACAAAAAACAAATGAAAGTTTCCATCAACATACCCGTTTTCAAATGTGAAAAATACATTTTACGCTGTTTGGAATCGGTCAAAAATCAAACTTACAAAAATTTAGAAATCATTTTGGTCAATGATTGTACGCCTGATAATAGTTTGCAAATCATTGAAAAATTCAGACAAGAAAATCCGGAATTAGACATTCAATTATTTCACAATGACATTAATGAAGGGTTATCAATTGTGCGAAACAAAGGAATTGAAAATTCGACCGGAAAATACATTTATATGCTTGACAGCGATGATTACATCACGCCGGATTGCATCGAAAAATTAATAAAAGTTGCCGAAACTGAAGATCCCGACATTGTGGTTGGAGAAACGATTTGTTTGGATTCCAAAGACGGAAAGGAAAAAATGTTATTTCCGATTAAATCTCAAGAAAAAGTACTTTCGGGAAATGATTTGATTTTTGAAAGATTTGTCGCCGGAGATTGGCCGATAATCGGTCCGAATAAGCTTTATAACCGTGATTGGATCAATCAAAATAATTTGAGATTCGTCAAAGGTTTGTATTCTCAGGACGAACTTTGGGCATTTCATTGTGCATTCAAAATCAACAAAATAGCATTCCTGAAAGAAGTTACTTATATTTATTTTTTACACGGTGAATCAACAATTTACAACAAGAAAAAAATCAATTTTGAAAATCACCAAACCATCGCCGAATGGTTTACGAAAGGTTATAATGAATCTGACCCCAAACGAAAACAATTAATCAAAAAGAAGCTAATCGGGTTCAAAGAAACTACTTTGCAAATGCAATGGAAATCGATGCGAAACGATGAAAATTATTGGAAACAAAATTACCAAAGACTCAAAAAAGTCCCCAAATTGGCATGGATTGATTATTTTTCATCCGAATTCCCCAAAGATTTAAAAAAGAAAAATTTCTTTCAGAATCTCCCTACCGAAATCGGTTTCCGTTTGTTCAAATGGCGTTATGAAAGGAAATAAAT